>JAEAMF010000498.1_pt1 | contig 47662 bp, 44 predicted proteins | sample 8958721 | NCBI WGS metagenome assembly JAEAMF01 (sample SAMN16933255, study PRJNA681124) | bioreactor sludge metagenome | isolation source: anaerobic bioreactor treating anionic surfactant - SDBS | place: India: Bengaluru | collected 2019-02-28
AATACCGGCCTGTCACGCCGGGGGTCGCGGGTTCGAGCCCCGTCCGCTCCGCCAGAATTCAGTATTGCCCGAGGTGTCCGACGATGCCGAGGGAGACAAGAAGGGGCGAACGCGAGTTCGCCTTTTTTTTTAACTTGTGCTGTGAAGAACCTATCCCAGTGGGTGGGGGGAAGCAGATGCCGATGCATGGCAAGCGCGGGCAAGGCGCGAGGAGGCCGCATGGCTAGCCATGCAACGACGAGCAACGCCGCCCCCGCTTGCCAGGCGCGGCAGCAGCGACTCCCGCCTACTGGGATAGGTTCTAGAGCATTATCAACCTTGAATGGCTGACCATGTTTGATTTTGTCCGTAACAACAAGCGCGTGATGCAGGGCCTGCTGCTCGTCCTGATCGTGCCTTCGTTCGTGTTAGTCGGTGTCGAGAGCTACCAGGACCGTGGCGACGCCGCTGCCGGCGTGGCGACCGTGGCCGGCCAGAAGGTCACCCAGCAGGAATGGGAAGAAGCCCAGCGCCGCCAGATCGACCAGGCGCGCCAGATGATGGGCCCGCAGTTCGACCAGAAGATGTTCGAGACGCCGGAAGCCAAGCAGGCGATTCTGAACAACCTGGTGGCCGAACGCGCCATCAACGCCGAGCTCGCGCGCAGCCACATGACCGTGGGCGACGCCGCGCTGGCCAGGAAGATCGGCGAGTACCAGCAGTTCCGCAAGCCGGACGGCAGCTTCGACATGGAGCAGTACAAGCAAGCGCTGGCAGCCCAGGGCATGACCCCGGCGATGTTCGACCAGCGCCTGCGCCGCGACCTGACCCTGGAGCAGCTGACCGGCTCGATCCAGGGCACCGCGTTCGCGCCGCGTTCGGTGAGCGAGCGCCTGTCGAGCATCAGCGACCAGGAACGCGAAGTCCAGGAAATGCTGTTCCCGGTCGCGCAGTACCTGCCGCAGGTGAAGGTCACTGACGCGATGGTTAAGGCCTACTACGACAAGAACGCCCAGCTGTTCACCATCCCCGAGCAGGTGAAGGCCGAGTACGTCGTGTTCGACGCCGCCGCGGTCGAGAGCCAGGTGCAGGTCAGCGACGCCGAAGTCAGCGACTACTACAACAAGAACCTCAAGAGCTTCACCACCCCGGAGCAGCGTACCGCGAGCCACATCCTGATCAACGCCAGCCGCGACGCCAAGCCGGCCGAGCAGGCTGCAGCGAAGGCCAAGGCCGAGGCGGTGCTGCTTGAAGTGCGCAAGAACCCGGCGAACTTCGCCGAGATCGCCAAGGCGCAGTCGCAGGACCAGGGCTCGGCCCAGGCCGGCGGCGACCTCGGCGTGGTCGAGAAGGGCACGTTCGTGAAGCCGGTGGAAGACGCGATCTATGCGCTCAAGGAGGGCGAAGTGAGCGGCGTGGTGCAGTCGGAGTTCGGCTACCACATCATCAAGCTCACCTCGCTCAAGCCGGCCGCACAGAAGCCGCTCGAAGCCGCGAAGGATGACATCGCCGCCGACCTGAAGAAGCAGAAGATGTCGAAGCGTTATTCGGAAATGGCCGAGACCTTCACCAACATGGTCTACGAGCAGTCGGATAGCCTGAAGCCAGTGGCCGACAAGCTGGGCCTGAAGATCCAGACCGTCGACGGCCTGACCCGCAAGCCGAATCCGCAGCTGGGCGAGGCGCCGTTCAACAACGAGAAGTTCCTGGCCGCGCTGTTCGGTACGGACTCCGTCAAGAACAAGCGCAACACCGAAGCCGTGGAAGTGTCGCCGAGCGTGCTGATCTCGGGCCGCGTGGTCGAGTTCAAGCCGGCCACCAAGCGCCCGCTGCTTGAAGTCGACGCCATGATCCGCCAGCGCGTCACGCTGGAAGAGGCATCGCGCCTGGCCAAGGCCGCCGGCGAGCAGAAGCTGGCCGCCGCCAAGGCGTCGGGCGATGCGACCGGTTTCGGCGCGCCACAAGTGGTGACCCGCACCAAGGAACCGACCATCAACACCACGGCTGCGATCGCGGTGCTGAAGGCGGATGCAACCAAGCTGCCGGCCTACGTCGGCGTGGAGATTCCGGGCCAGGGCTACGGCGTCTACCGCATCAACAAGGTGTCGCAGCCGGCCAACCCGGACGTGAACCGCCGCAAGCAGGAAGCGCAGCAGATCTCGGGCCTGGTGGGCCAGGCAGAGCTGTTCAACTATGTCGAAGCGCTCAAGACTAAGGCCAAGGCCAAGGTCAATGTGAACGCGTCGCAGCTGGGCGCCAAGCCGGAAGGCGAGTGATCGCGGTTGACAGGTAGGATGCGAAAAAGCCCGGCTGTGTGAGCAGCCGGGCTTTTTGTTTTTGCGCGTCGAACTAAGCAGGAGCTTCAGTCATTCAGCTGCCATAGAACGTCATTCCGGCGAAGGCCGGAATCCAATTCCCACGAACAGTGAGAACGGACGCGCTTGTGGCCATGCATGCAAAATTGGATCCCGGCCTGCGCCGGGATGACGACTCGACTGCTACGGATGGAAATGCGTGGAGCGAGTTATCAAGCCGCGTGCAAGCGCCGAGCCGCCGCCACGAAATCTTGCTCGGCAATGTCGTTCAACTCCAGGACCTCCGCCTTCGGAAACTGCACGAAATTCCGGTCGATCGAGCGCAGGTAGGCCGGATCGTAATGCTCCACCAGCAACTGGTCCACCAGCTCGGCCATCGCGCCGCTGTTGGCCATGTCGCGCCAGGCCTTGATCTTGTCGTTGCCGTGCAACTGCACCAGGTGGGCGAGCTGCCCGGTGAGCGCGTCCGGGTTCTTGCAGAAGTGCTCGTAGTCTTCCATCAGGAGCCGCACCCGGTTCTCGCGCGACAGCGAGAGCGAGATGCAGGGCGAGGCGCGCATGCCTGCCATCACTGCCTCCGGCACGCGCAGGTTGCCGACCTTCTTGCTCTCGGATTCCACGAACACGGGCTTGGCTGGATCGAAGTGCCGCAGCTTGTCCCAGACCTGGCTCTCGAACATCTTCTGGCTCGGCTGCGGCTCGTCCGGCAGATGGCCCAGCACCGAGCCGCGGTGCGCCGCCAGCTTCTCCAGGTCGAGCACCTGCGCGCCGATGCGGTCGAGGGTCTCCAGCAGGCGGCTCTTGCCGCTGCCCGTGGTGCCGCACACGACACGGAAATCCAGCTGCGGCGGGTTCTCTAGCGCGCTTGCCACGTGCGCGCGGTAGGCCTTGTAGCCGCCGTCGAGCTGTACTACCGGCCAGCCGATCTTGGCCAGGATGTGCGCCATCGAGCCGCTGCGGTTGCCGCCGCGCCAGCAGTACACCAGCGGCTTCCAGTCGCGCGGCTTGTCGGCCCACAGGGCCTCGATATGGCGCGCGATGTTGGCGGCCACCAGCGGCGCGCCCACCTTCTTCGCTTCGAAGGCGCCGACCTGCTTGTACAGGGTGCCGACGCGCACGCGCTGCTCGTCGTCGAGCACCGGCGCATTGATCGCGCTGGGGATGCGGTCGAGCGCATATTCCGACTCGCTGCGCGCGTCGATGATGGTGTCGAAGGTATCGAGTTCGGGAAGGATGTCGGCGAAACTGAGGACGGCTGGGTATTTCATTATTTTTTCACGAGTGGCGCGAACTGCGGCCAGATGTTGTTCAGGATGATGGGGTGGGCCGCAGCAAGCGGGTGCATGCGGTCCTGCTGGAACAGGGACGGCTTGTCGGCCACGCCCTCCAGCATGAAGGGCACCAGCGGCGATTTGGTGTCGCTTGCGAGCTTCTTGAACATGTTGAAGAAGCTTTCGGTGTAGGCGCGCCCGTAGTTCGGCGGCATGCGCATCCCCACCAGCATCACCTTCGCATTTTTCTTTTGCGCCATGTCGACCATGGCGCGCAGGTTGCCTTCGGCCGAGGCCACGGGCAGGCCGCGCAGGCCGTCGTTGGCGCCCAGTTCGATCACGACGATGTTCGGCTTGTGCTGGTCGAGCAGGGCCGGCAGGCGGGTACGTCCGCCGATCGTGGTCTCGCCGCTGATGCTGGCGTTGACGACCTTGGCCGGGATGTTTTCCGCCTTGAGCTTATGTTCGAGCAGGGCGACCCAGCCGGCCCCGCGCGCGATGCCGTACTCGGCCGAGAGGCTGTCGCCCAACACGAGGATGGTTTTTGGTGCAGAATAGGCGCTGCCCGACGCGGCCAGCGTCACGATGAAGACGAGAGACAACTTTTTAAGAATGGCTAGCATGCGTGATAACCCCGAGGTGTTCAAGAATGGTATGACGGCCGGCGCTGCAGCGCCAGGCCGGCCGGCGGCAATCGCGGTCAGCGGCCTGTCGAAGCGGGTGGCGGATGCCAGCGGCGAACTCACCATCCTGCAAAACATCGATTTTACCGTGCAACCGGCCGAGACGCTCGCGCTCGTCGGTGCCTCCGGCTCGGGCAAGTCGACTTTGCTGGGCCTACTTGCCGGCCTGGATACGCCATCGAGCGGCAAGGTCCTGCTCGACGGTACCGACATCTTCGCGCTCGACGAAGATGGGCGCGCCGCCTTCCGCAAGGCCAAGCTGGGCTTCGTGTTCCAGTCTTTCCAGTTGCTGGCCCACCTGAATGCCGTGGAAAACGTGATGCTGCCGCTGGAACTGCGTGGCGACAATGATGCCCGCGCCAAAGCCGAAGCCATGCTGGGACGCGTGGGCCTGTCCAGCCGCCTGCGCCACTATCCCAAGTACCTGTCGGGCGGCGAGCAGCAGCGCGTGGCCCTGGCCCGTGCCTTTGTCACCGAGCCGCCCTTGTTGTTCGCCGACGAGCCGACCGGCAGCCTGGACGCCGCTACCGGCGAAGCGATCATTCAGTTGATGTTCGAACTGAACCGCGAGCGCGGCTCGACCCTGGTGCTGGTGACGCACGACCCGGCCATGGCGGCGCGCTGCGGCCGCACCATCACCATCGCCGCCGGGCGATTAGCCTGAGGCTGTAGGGTGGGCGGGTCTCCCGCCCACGCGGCGATACGGACTGGCTCCGATTTCGCGCTCGATGATCTTGCTACTGTCTATCACGGCGTGGGCGCAATGGCGGGCATTGCCCACCATTGCCTTGCCCACCCTACGTCACACCAGCGTTTCGGCCACCAGCAGGTTCAGCACGGCCCGCGCCGCGGCCGGCAGCTCGCCGGCCGTCATGCCGATCGGACCGACCCCGTGCGCGACCAGCAGGTCCGCCGCGGTGCCGTGAATCCAGGCGCTGCCTGCCGCCGCTTCCCATGCCGGCCAGCCCTGCGCCAGCAGCGCACCGCAAATCCCCGCCAGCACGTCGCCGCTGCCGGCCGTCGCCAGGCCGGCATTGCCGGTAGGGTTGATGAGTATCGCCCCATCCGGGCGCGCGATCACCGAGCCCGAACCCTTGAGGATCACCGCCGCGTTGCTGCGCACAGCGATCTCGCGTGCGGCCACCAGTCGGTCGGCCTGGATGCCGGGCGCCGTCATGCCGAGCAGGCGTGCGGCCTCCAAAGGGTGGGGCGTGAGCACGGCCGGGCTGCTTCTTTGCGCCAGGCGTTTCAACAGGTCGGGACTGGCGCCGATCAGGGTAATCGCATCGGCATCGATCACGAGCGGACTGTCGCTGTCGAGGGCCCTGGCCAGCAGGCGCATCGCGCTGGCCGAGCCGCCCATGCCGGGGCCGATCACCAGCGTGCGCCTGTCGAACTCGAACTCGTCGGCCAGCCGGAACATGATCTCGGGCTGCACGCTGTCGTAGCCCGGCCCGGGATCGATCATCGCGACAAAGGTCCGGCCGGCGCCGGCAAACAGGGCGCCGCGCGCGGCCAGCACCGGGGCGCCGGCCATGCCATGGGCGCCGCCGAGGACGGCGACGTCGCCGAAGCTGCCCTTGTGGGTGTTGTGGCGGCGCGCCGCCAGGTGCTGCGCAAAGCTGTCGGCCGACCCGAGGCGGGCGGCGGGCGCCGGGAGCAGACTTGGTGCGACGCCGAGCGGCTCTACCCGCACCTGGCCCGCATGGTCGCGCCCATCGGCCGTGTGCAGGCCTGGCTTGTCGCCCAGGAAGGTGATGGTGTGGGTCGCCCGGACTGCGATGCCGTCGGGGCCGATCACGGCGCCGGTGTCGGCATCCAGTCCGCTCGGCACGTCCAGCGCCAGGATCGGGCAGCGCACATCGTCGAGCGAGGCCACCAGCGCACGGTACTCGCCCTCGATCGGACGCGTCAGGCCGATGCCGAACAGGCCGTCCACGACCAGGCCCCACTGCGCACCAGGGGGCAGCATGTCGATGAAGCCGACTGTGCCGTCGCGTGCGCGTTCGTGCGCGCTCGCGGCCTCGTCCGAGGCCGCGCGCTGGCCGGGCGGGTAGAGCACGGTCGCATCGACGCCTGCGTCGGCAAGGACGGCCGCCATCTCCAGCGCATCGCCGCCGTTGTTGCCGGGGCCGGCCAGCAGCAAGACGGGCAGGTCGCGCTTGTCGCCCAGCAGTTCCAGCGCATACTTCGCGGCCGCTTTGCCGGCACGGCGCATCAAGGTTCCAGGTTCGAGCTCCGCATAGGCGGCCCGTTCGATCTCGCGCAGCTGCGCGACGGTATACAGGGGATTGTCCATGATCCTATTGTCATGCATTTTGGCCAAAACAGTCGCGCGCCCGGACTACAATAGGCGTTTTGGATCGCGTGGCAAGGGAGGTTGTACATGGACTGGCAGTTCTGGATCGATCGCGGCGGCACCTTCACCGACATCGTGGCGCGCAGGCCCGACGGCCAGCTGTTCACCCACAAGCTGCTGTCCGAGAACCCCGAACAGTACCGCGACGCGGCCGTGGCCGGCATCCGCCACCTGCTGGGCGTGCCGAAGGGCGAGGCGGTGCCGGTCGCGCAGGTGGAGGCGGTCAAGATGGGCACGACGGTCGCCACCAATGCGCTGCTCGAGCGCAAGGGCGAGCCGACCGTGCTGGCGATCACCCGGGGCTTTCGCGACGCCTTGCGCATCGCCTACCAGAACCGGCCGCGCCTGTTCGACCGCCACATCGTGCTGCCCGAGCTGCTGTACGCGGAGGTCATTGAAATCGACGAGCGCATGGGCGCGCACGGCGAGGTGGTGCAGCCGCTGGACGAAGCCACCACCCGTGCCGCGCTGCAGCAGGCCTTTGACCGCGGCCTGCGCTCGATCGCCATCGTGTTCATGCACGGCTACCGCTACACGAAGCATGAAGCAGCGACAGCGCGCCTCGCGCGCGAGATCGGCTACGCGCAAATCTCGGTATCGCACGAGGTCAGCCCCCTGATGAAACTGGTGGCGCGCGGCGACACCACCGTGGTCGATGCCTACCTGTCGCCCATCCTGCGCCGCTACGTCGACCAGGTGGCCGGCGAGCTGCCGGGCGTGAATTTGCAGTTCATGCAGTCGAGCGGCGGTTTGACCGATGCGCGCGCCTTCCAGGGCAAGGACAGCATCCTGTCCGGCCCCGCCGGCGGCATCGTCGGCATGGTGCGCGCGAGCCAAGCAGCCGGTTTCGAGCGCGTCATCGGCTTCGACATGGGCGGCACCTCGACCGACGTCTCGCATTTCTCGGGCGAGTTCGAGCGCGTGTTCGAGACCCAGGTCGCCGGCGTGCGCATGCGCGCGCCGATGATGAGCATCCACACAGTGGCCGCGGGCGGCGGTTCGATCCTGCATTTCGACGGCACCCGCTACCGCGTCGGTCCCGACAGCGCCGGCGCCAATCCGGGCCCGGCCAGCTACCGCCGCGGCGGGCCCTTGGCGGTCACCGACTGCAACCTCATGCTCGGCAAGATCCAGCCGCGCCACTTCCCGCGCCTGTTCGGCAAAGGCGGGGACGAAGCGCTCGACCTGGACGCCGTGCGGGCAGGCTTCGCCGCGCTGGCGGAGCACATCGGGCAGGCGACGGGCAGCACGCCCGCGCCGGAAGCGGTAGCCGAGGGCTTCATCCAGATCGCGGTTGGCAACATGGCCAACGCCATCAAGCAGATCTCGGTGCAGCGCGGCCACGACGTGACGGAATATGCGCTGACCAGCTTCGGCGGCGCCGGCGGCCAGCATGCCTGCCTGGTAGCCGACGCGCTGGGCATGAAGACGGTGTTCATCCATGCGCTGGCCGGCGTCCTGTCGGCCTACGGCATGGGCCTGGCCGACCAGACCGCGATGCGCGAGCAGGCGGTCGAGCTGCGCCTGCGCGATGCCGGCGTTGATGCGCTCGCTGCGCGCCTCGAGCCGCTTGGCGCCAGCGCTCGCGACCAGCTGCTGGGGCAGGGCGTGGCGCCCGGCCGCATCGAACTGGTGCAGCGGGTGCACCTGCGCTACGAAGGCACCGATTCGGCCATCGTCGTGCCTTTCGGCCAGATCGACACCATGCAGGCAGCCTTCGAGGAGGCTTACAAGCGCCGCTATTCGTTCCTGATGCCCTCGCGTGCCCTGGTGGTGGAGGCGGTTTCGGTGGAAGCCATCGGGCGCTCGGATGCGCCCGCCGAGGCGATTGCGGCGGCCGGCTCGAATGGCGCGCAGCCGGCGCCGGGCGAAGTGGTGCGCATGTTCAGCGGTGGCGCCTGGGTTGATACCGGTGTGTTCCTGCGCGACGCGATTCAAGCCGGCGACATCGTGCGCGGCCCCGCGATCATCGCCGAGGCGAATGCGACGACGGTGGTGGAGCCGGGCTGGCAGGCCCAGGTCACGCCGCACAATCACCTGGTGCTGCGCCGCGTGGAGGCGCTGCCGGAGCGGCGCGCGATCGGCACCACGGCCGATCCGGTCATGCTCGAAATCTTCAACAATCTGTTCATGTCGATCGCCGAGCAGATGGGCCTGCGCCTGCAGAATACGGCGTACTCGGTGAACATCAAGGAGCGCCTCGACTTCAGCTGCGCGATCTTCGATGCCGACGGAAACCTGGTGGCCAACGCCCCGCACATGCCGGTGCACCTGGGCTCGATGGGCGAGAGCATCAAGACCGTGATGCGCAAGAACGCCGGCCGCATGAAGGCGGGCGACGTCTACGTGCTGAACGACCCCTACAACGGCGGCACGCACCTGCCGGACGTCACGGTGATCTCGCCGGTGTTCGATGAAGCGGGCAACGAGATCCTGTTCTACGTCGGTTCTCGCGGCCACCACGCGGACATCGGCGGGACCACGCCCGGCTCGATGCCGCCTGACTCGGATCACATCGAGCAGGAGGGCGTCCTGATCGACAACTTCAAGCTGGTCGACGGCGCGGACGGGGTGCTGCGCGAAGAGGAAGCACGTGCGCTGTTGACGGGGGCGCGCTACCCGGCGCGCAATCCCGACCAGAACATGGCCGACCTGCGCGCCCAGGTGGCGGCGAACCAGAAGGGCGTCGAGGAACTGCACAGGATGGTGGCGCACTTCGGGCTGGACGTGGTGCGCGCCTACATGGGCCATGTGCAGGACAACGCCGAGGAAGCCGTGCGCCGCGTGATCTCGGCGCTGAAGGATGGCCAGTACAGCTACGAGCTCGACAACGGCGCCCGCATCGAGGTCGCGATCCGCGTCGACCGCGCCAGCCGCAGCGCCGAGATCGACTTCACCGGCACCTCCGGCCAGCTGCCCAACAACTTCAATGCGCCATCAAGCGTGTGCATGGCGGCGGTGCTGTACGTGTTCCGCACCCTGGTCGACGACGAGATTCCACTGAATGCCGGCTGTCTGAAACCGCTGAAGGTGATCATCCCGCCGGGCTCGATGCTCAACCCGCACTATCCGGCCTCGGTGGTCTCGGGGAACGTCGAGACCTCCACCTGCATCACCAACGCGCTGTACGGCGCCCTGGGCGTGATGGCCGCAAGCCAGGGTACGATGAACAACTTCACCTTCGGGAACGCGCGCTACCAGTACTACGAGACCATCTCGGGCGGCTCCGGCGCGGGCGAAGGCTTCATTGGCACCGACGTGGTGCAGACCAACATGACCAACTCGCGGCTCACCGATCCGGAGATCCTGGAATTTCGTTTCCCGGTGCGGCTGGAGAGCTACGAGATCCGGCACGGCTCCGGTGGGGCAGGGCGCTGGCATGGCGGCAATGGAGGCACCCGCAAAGTGCGCTTCCTGGAGCCGATGACGGCGGCGATCCTGTCGAACAACCGCATCCATGCGCCCTTCGGCATGGCCGGCGGCGCGCCGGGCGAGCGCGGGCGCAATACCGTGCTGCGCGCCGACGGGACGGTCGAGACGCTGGGACACATCGGCAAGGTCGGGATGGAGCCGGGCGACCTGTTCGTGATCGAGACGCCCGGTGGCGGAGGCTATGGCGCCCCATAGCGCCTGAGGCGTGCTTTCTCTTCAGGGGCCGGTCCGGCGCGGCTTCCTGGTATATTTTTCCGGAGGCGGCGTAGCGATGGTATCGCGCCAGAACTGGTCGAAGCTGCCACACAAGGCGGGATGCTCTTCTCGGTTCCGTGCGTCGCAATTGACCATGGATGGGCCGATCGAATCCGAGATGAGGCCGTCGACGACGGCGCCCTTCTCGAACCTGGCAATCGAGTGCAGCTCGGTGCCGTTCAGCGCTGCGTCTTCCGCCAGCCAGGCATAGGCGCATCCGCTGAAGTCCTTCGCCAGGCGCTTGGGGTAGAGAACCAGCAAGGGCAAGGGCGTGTTCTCTTCGCCGATGACCACGCTGTCCTCCGGGACCGGGATGGTCGGGCAAGTCCGGGGCTCCCCGGCGCGCTCGACGACGCGGCATCCGGCCTGGCTGGAGATCGCCAGCAGGAGGACGATCAGTTTGCTAAGTCTCATAGGTTTCCAGTCACCCTACGGTTCCCTCGGTTCGTCGCACGGTCCGCGTGCCGGCCTGATGCGTCCGGCTTCGGGCAGCCTGACAGCGGCGAACATTCAGGTCGACATCCCGTACTTGCGCCTGGCGTGCTGGAGCTCTTCCGTGAGGGCCGCCAGGCGCGGATGCCCATCGTCCATCGCGCGCAAGCGTTCGATCTGTTCGGCGGCCACTTCGCCGAGCGCATGGTCCCACCCCAGCTCGTTGACCTGGCGCAGGATGCCGCCAGCCACCGCCACCATCACCTGCAGGTTGCCAGGCGCCATGTGCAGCGCCTCCAGCAAGGTCTGCACCGCGCCGCGCACGTCGCCCATGTTGCGCTTCTCGTCCGCCACGCCGAGCAGGATCTGCGCCTGGGCGCGCAGCTGCTGGCCCATGCCGTCGGCCAGGTCCGGGCGGCCGGCGCGCACGAATACGTTCATCGCCTGGTCCACCGTCACCTGGCTGGAGGCGTCGCCCATCACGCTCATCATGACGTTCGAGGCCTGCTCGTCCATCTGGTGTTCCAGGCAGGCCTGCGCCAGGCCGATCTTCAGGTTCGGCGACAGTCCGCTGCTGGTGCGCGCCGCGCTGACGGCGTTCGAGAGTTCGGCCACGGCGGCGCTGACCTTGCCCATCTTTTCCAGGAGCAGGGCGCTGGAATAGGCCTTGCAGGCATCGACGTTGGCGTTGCCGCGCATCGAGCGCTCCAGGTCGCGGATCACGCCGCCGGCGCCTGCGACGTCGCCGCGCGTGACCATTGCCTTGACCAGGTTGACGTGGTCTTCGGGATTGCGAAATTCCGAGTAGCGCGCCTTGCTCACCACCTGCTTGAAGGATTTCTCCGCGGCCTCGGCATCGCCGTTCTCCAGCGCGACCTCGCCCAGTTTACGCAGGCGGCGCACCATGTGCGGGGAGATCGACACGGCTTCTTCCAGCACCTTCTGCGCATCGAGGCTGCTGCCCAGCTGCTCGTGGCAGCGCGCCAGCAGGTCGTAGGCCGCCATCAGGCGCGGATTGGCCTGCACCAGCGCCGCCAGCGTATCGCGCGCATCTTCCACCTGGCCTTGCGCGAGCATGGTGCGCGCCAGGCCAAGCCCGGCCCAGCCCAGCGGACGCTCGGCCAGAACCTCGCGGTAGATCGCCCCGGCCTGGGCGTGTTCGCCGCTGGCGACGTGCAGCTCGGCCTTCAGGCGCAGGTAGTCGAGCGCATAGCGCGGGCTGGCAATCGCCGCGGTGGCGCAGGCGCGGATGGCCTCCACTGATTTACCTTGTGCGGCCAGCTGCCAGACCGGGAGCAGGGCGCTGCGGCGCTCCAGCGCGCGCTTGATGCGGGTGCTCAGCATGTCCACCGTGAAGGGCTTGAGCACGTAGTCGGTCGGCGTCAGTTCGGCGGCGCTGACGACCTTGTCGTACACGCCTTCCGACGTGAGCATGATGAAGATGGTCGATGCCGTGATCAGGCGGTGATGGCGCAGGTCTTCCAGCAGCTGCTGGCCGTCCTGGCCGTCCCCCTGGGGGCCGCCAAGGTCGTACTCGCACAGGATGATGTCGTAGCCGCGCTTGGCGAGCTGCTTGATCGCGGTGCCGGCATTGACCGCCGACTCGATCCTGGTGATCCCGGCCTGGTTCAGCATGTTCTGCAGGCTGCCGCGCATGCCCTGGTTGGGGTCGACGATCAGTACCGTGAGGTTGGCGTTCTCTTGCATCTCGCTTCCGTTCCAGTGTGGTGCCCATGCACCTTGTTTTAATTATGGTGTGCTTACAATACCGATAAGTTCCTGCAGGATCAAGAAATGTCCGTTCTACAAGGTCAGGACTGGTAGGAATGCAACGCTGCCTAGTGACCCTGTATAATAGCGGGCTATCTTCCACCCAAGCAGCGACGCTGCATCAACCAACTTCTCAGCCATGTTGATTCTGCCGGGTTCCAACGCCCTGTCCGCCTTCCGTAGCCAACGCCTCCTGTCGCAACTCCAAGCCGTCGCACCATCGATTGCCGCAGTCCAGGCCCGCTTCTATCACTTCATCGACGCCAGCGCGCAGCTAGGCGTCGAAGACACCGAGCGCCTGTCGGCCATGCTCACCTATGGCGAGCCTGCGGCGCAGACGCTGTACGAGGGCGTGACCGAGGAGTTCTTCGTCATCCCGCGCCTGGGCACGATCTCGCCGTGGGCCTCGAAGGCCACCGACATCGCCCACAACTGCGGCATGCAGCACGTGCACCGCATCGAGCGCGGCGTGGGCTATACCGTCGTGCTCAAGGGCGGCATCCTCGGCACCGGTATTGGCGCGCCGAAGAAGCTGGCGGAGAATGAAGTGGCCGCAGTCGCCGCGCTGCTGCACGACCGCATGACCGAGACCGTGCTGCGCAACGCCGACGAGGCGCAGCGCCTGTTCGACGAACTCGAAGGCCGTCCGCTCGAGACCGTCGATGTGATCGGGCAGGGCCGCGACGCGCTGGTGCGCGCCAACCTTGAATTGGGCCTGGCGATGTCGGTCGACGAGATCGACTACCTGCACGACGCCTTCACCAAGGCGCAGCGCAACCCGACCGACGTCGAGCTGATGATGTTCGCTCAGGCGAACAGCGAACACTGCCGCCACAAGATCTTCAACGCCGACTGGATCATCGACGGCGTCAAGCAGGACAAGTCGCTGTTCGGCATGATCAAGAACACCCACCAGCTGAACCCGCGCGGCACCGTGGTCGCCTACAGCGACAACTCCTCGATCATCGAGGGCGCCAGCGTGACCCGCTTCTTCCCGCGCCTCGGGCAGGAGTATGGTGCGTCGACGGAGCTGACCCACATCCTGATGAAGGTCGAAACCCACAATCACCCGACCGCGATCTCGCCGTTCCCGGGCGCCTCCACCGGCGCCGGCGGCGAGATCCGCGACGAGGGCGCGACCGGCCGCGGCGCCAAGCCGAAGGCCGGCCTGACCGGCTTCACGGTGTCGAACCTGCTGCTGCCGGACGCCCAGCGTCCGTGGGAGAACGCCTCCGACGTCACCGCCGGCGAAAGCGGCCGGGTGGACGCCGTGTACGGCAAGCCGGAGCGCATCGATTCGCCGCTGCAGATCATGATCGACGGCCCGATCGGCGGCGCCGCCTTCAGCAACGAATTCGGCCGGCCGGTGCTGGGCGGTTACTTCCGTTCCTACGAGCAGAACGTGGGCGCAGCCGGCAACGTGTACGGCTACCACAAGCCGATCATGATCGCCGGCGGCATCGGCAACATCGCAGCAGAGCACACCCACAAGGACGAGATCCCGGTCGGCAGCCTCCTGATCCAGCTGGGCGGCCCGGGCATGCGCATCGGCATGGGCGGCTCGGCCGCGTCCTCGATGGCCACCGGCACCAATACCGCCGACCTGGACTTCGACTCGGTCCAGCGCGGCAACCCGGAAATGGAACGCCGGGCCCAGGAAGTCATCAACGGCTGCTGGCAGATGGGCGCGGACAACCCGATCATCTCGATCCACGACGTCGGCGCCGGCGGCCTGTCGAACGCCTTCCCGGAAATCGTCAACGACGCCAAGCGCGGCGCGCTGTTCGACCTGCGCAAGGTGCCCCTCGAAGAGAGTGGTATGGCGCCGAAGGAAATTTGGTCAAACGAGTCGCAAGAGCGATATGTGTTGGCGATCTCGCCAATGGACCTTGATAAATTTGCATCGCTGTGCGAGCGCGAGCGCTGCCCGTACGCGGTCGTCGGCACCGCCACCGAAGAGCGCCAGCTGCGCGTGATCGACCCGCAGGCTGGTAATAGCCCGGTCGACATGCCGATGGACGTCCTGCTCGGCAAGCCGCCCAAGATGCTGCGCGACGTCGCGCACGTGAAGTACGACTTCCCGGCCATCGACCTGACCGGCATCGCGCTCGAGGAAGCGGCGCGCCGCGTCCTGCTGCTGCCGACCGTGGCCGACAAGTCCTTCCTGATCACCATCGGCGACCGTAGCGTGGGCGGCATGACCGTGCGCGACCAGATGGTCGGCCCGTGGCAGGTGCCGGTCGCCGACTGCGCCGTCACCGCCATGTCCTACGAAGGCTTCGTGGGCGAAGCGATGGCGATGGGCGAGCGTACCCCGCTGGCCGTGATCGACGCCGCCGCCTCGGGCCGCATGGCCGTGGGCGAGGCGATCACCAACATCGCCGCCGCCGCGATTGACCAGATCGGCGACATCAAGCTGTCGGCCAACTGGATGGCGGCCTGCGGCCAGCCGGGCCAGGACGCCGCGCTGTTCGACACCGTCAAGGCGGTCGGCATGGAGCTGTGCCCGGCGCTGGGCGTGTCGATCCCGGTCGGCAAGGATTCGCTGTCGATGCGCACCACCTGGAACGACGAGGGCGCCAACAAGTCGGTGATTTCGCCGGTGTCCCTGATCGTGTCGTCCTTCGCATCGGTCCCGGACGTGCGCCGTTCGCTGACCCCGCAGCTGCGCACGGATCTGGGCGACACCGCCCTGGTGCTGGTCGACCTCGGCCGCGGCAAGAACCGCCTGGGTGCATCAAGCCTGGCGCAGGTCTTCCAGCAGATCGGCGACAGCGTCCCGGACGTGGATTCGGCCGACGACCTGAAGGCCTTCTTCAATGCCGTGCAGCGCCTCAACAAGGAAGGCAAGCTGCTGGCCTACCACGACCGGTCGGATGGCGGCCTGTTCGCGACGCTCTGCGAGATGGCCTTCGCCGGCCGCGCCGGCGTGTCGGTCAACCTCGACATCCTGACCATGGAAGGCGAGCACGCTTCCGACTGGGGCGACGCCAAGAACTGGACCACGCAGGTGGGCGAGCGCCGCAACGAGATGACCCTGCGCGCGCTGTTCAGCGAAGAGCTGGGCGCGGTGCTGCAGGTGCGCGCGGAGGACAAGCAGGCCGTGATGGCGGTGCTGCGCGAACTCGGCCTGGGCGCCTGCAGCCACATCATCGGCAAGCTGAACGACCGCGGCGTGATCGAATTCACCCGCGACGCCAGGCTCATCTACAGCGAGAAGCGGAGCGTCCTGCACCGCCTGTGGAGCGAGACCAGCTGGCGCATCGCGCGCCTGCGCGACAACCCGGACTGCGCCGACCAGGAATACGAGCGCCTGCTGGACGAAAGCGACCCGGGCCTGTCGCCGAAGCTGACCTTCGACCTGACCGACAACGTGGCCGCGCCCTTCATTGCGACGGGCGTGCGTCCGCGCGTGGCGATCCTGCGCGAGCAGGGCGTGAACTCGCACATCGAGACCGCCTGGGTCATGCACCAGGCCGGCTTTGCCGCCGTCGACGTGCACATGAGCGACCTGATCGCCGGGCGTGCGAAGCTCGAGGACTTCCACGGCGTGATCGCCGTCGGCGGCTTCTCGTATGGCGACGTGCTGGGCGCGGGCGAGGGCTGGGCCAAGACCATCCTGTTCAACCCGCAGCTGTCGGATCAGTTCGCCGCCTTCTTCGCGCGCCAGGACACCTTCGGCCTGGGTGTGTGCAACGGCTGCCAGATGCTGAGCAACCTGAAATCGATCATTCCGGGCGCGCAGGCCTGGCCGAAGTTCACCCGGAATAAATCGGAGCAGTTCGAAGCGCGCTTCGGCATGGTCGAGGTGCTGGACTCGCCGTCGATCTTCTTCGACGGCATGGCCGGCACCCATGCGCCGCTGGCGATCGCCCACGGCGAAGGCTTCGCCGACTTCTCGCTGACCGGCGACGTCAATGCAGTGGTGAAGTCGCTGCGCTACGTCGACAACCGCGGCCAGGCAACCGAAACCTATCCGTTCAACCCGAACGGTTCGCCGGGCGGCCTGACTGCGGTCACCACCGAGGACGGCCGCTTCACTGCGATGATGCCGCACGCCGAGCGCGTGTTCCGCACCGCCGTGCACTCGTGGGCGCCAGAAGGCTGGCCGGACGAGTCGCCGTGGATGCGCATGTTCCGCAACGCGCGCAAGTGGGTCGGCTGATCGGCTGAGCCCACGACAAAGAGCGCCTCCGCGGAGGCGCTTTTTTCATGGTGGAACGGGTCAGGTCGCCCAGACGGGCTGGTCCGGCGTACCGTTGCCGACCGGGGCGGGCTGGCCGCCGCCGGCGCCGCCGGCATCGTCCGCGGCCCCGCCGCCGCCCGCACCGGCTCCCCCGGGCTCGGGGACGAGGCCGGCGCCACCGCTAACGCCGCCGGCGCCCGGCATCGGCTGCGTCTGCGGATCCGCGCCGCCTTGCCCGGCGCTGCCGCGGCTGGTCTGCGGTGCTCCCGGGGGCATCGCATTCGCCTCCGGCGGCGACTTCAGGAAGTCGCCCTGCTGGCTGTCGCCGCCATGGGCGCCGCCCGTGTAATGGCCCGCGTTCGACTGCACGCTGCCTGCGCCCGGATCCTGGGGCGGCACTTCGTACTGCCACAATCCGCCCTGGGAGCCGTTCTTTCCGTCCTGGCTGGCGGGTGTTGCTTTCGCTTGTTTCTTGTCCATGTCGTCCTCCTGTGGATCAAACGGCCCGATAGTAGCCGTCAAGAGAAAAAACGGGCGCTATGGAGGAAGCGCCCTGGCAAATGGCGGAGCTAGCTGCGGTCGGTGCCGGCGGAACCGCTCATGTTGCCGTCCGCGTTGCTGGCGGCATCGTCAGGAGGGCCGCCAGCCGCGCGGCCCGTGGCCTGGGCTTCCCTGCTGGCCTCGATGCCGCCGATGGTGCCCGGCGCGGGATCGGTTGCGCTGCCGGCGCCGCTGAGCGGCCGTCCGGGTGCGTTGACGTTGCTCTCGGCCGGCGCCTCGACGATCCCGCCACCGTGGCCAGCCGCATTCGGCGTGTAGTGACCTGCATTCGATTGGTCGGCGCCCGTACCGCTGCCCGGCGGTGGCACCTGGTAGCGCCATACCGCCTCGGTGGACTGATCGGCGCCGGCGCCGCCTGGCAAGCCCGTGGTGTCGGCCGGGCCTTCACGGCCACCGTCGAGTGCTGGTCCATGCTGGGTGCGTTGTTCGGTGCTCATGCTGGTCTCCTGTTCGGTTGTCCTTGTTGATGATCTTAGCCAACCGTGCCGGAGCCTGAATAGGCGCACGCTCCGTGCTCCCGTAGGAGGGTTCCGAAGCGCGCGCTTGCTCATTCCATAAGGAAAAATATGGAGGTTGCACTGTGACGAACACTGAGCCGGGCAGCGGGCAATAAAAAAGCGCTCCCGCGGGAGCGCTTTTTCGTTCGGTAAGACCGTGCTTACTGGATCTTGGCCTTCTTGACCAGGCTTTCGCGGTACTGCGCCAGCTGGCGCTGCTGCAGCGATTCCGCGACCTGCTGCTTGACTTCGTCCAGGGCCGGGATCTTGGCCTGGCGCACGTCTTCCAGCTTGATCACGTGGAAGCCGTACTGGCTCTTGACCGGGGTATCGGTGATGGCGCCTTTTTGCAGGGCAACCATGGCTTTCGAGAACTCAGGCACGTAGTTGGCCGGGCTTGCCCAGTCCAGGTCGCCGCCGTTGGCAGCCGAGCCGTCCTTCGAATGCTGCTTGGCCAGATCTTCGAACTTGGAGCCGCTCTTGAGCTTGGTGATGATCGACTTCGCTTCGTCTTCGGTCGGGACCAGGATGTGGCGCGCGTGGTATTCCTTGTCGCCCACCTGCGCCTTGTACTTGTCGTACTCGGCCTTGATGTCGGCATCCTTGATCGGGTTCTTCTTGACGTAGTCGGCCAGCATGGCGTTGATGATGATGCTCTGGCGGGCATTGTCGATGGCTGCCTTGACGTCGGCGCGGCCGCCGATGCCTTGCTTGTCGGCTTCCTGGATCAGGACTTCGCGGCCGATCAGGTCTTTCTTGATGGCGTCGCGCAGCTGTGGCGAATCGGTGGCGCGGCCTTGCGCGACCACTTGCTTGACCAGCTGGTCAACCTTTGCCGCCGGGATGGGCTTGCCATTGACGGTGGCGACGTTCTGCGCAATAGCAGGCGCGGCGATCATCGCGGCCGTGGCCAAGCTGATTGCCAAAGTCAGGCGGGCTGGCTTCAAAATCATTGTTAAGGTCCTATCTAAACACGAAAAAGTTCGCCGCAGGCGGCAAGAACCGGTGCCATCAGGCACCGGCGGTAGTACATCTTACTGCACCTTTGCCTTTTTGACCATTTGGTCACGGTAGTCAGCCAGCTTTTTCTGCGCCAGGGCGTCCTGGATCTGCGGCTTGACTTCTTCCAGCGACGGCAGCTTGGCTGCGCGGGTATCGTCCAGCTTGATGACATGGAAACCGTTGGCGGTCTTCACCGGCTTGTCGGTGACGCCGCCTTTCTGCAGGCCGGTGAAGCCGGCAGCGAATTCAGGCGGGAACGAGGACGGGGTGGCCCAGTCCAGGTCGCCGCCGTTGTTGGCGGTGCCGGTGTCCTTCGACTGCTTGGCCAGCTCTTCGAACTTGCTGCCGGCCTTGATCTTGGCGATCACGGCATTGGCATCGGCTTCGGTATCGAGCAGGATGTGGCGCACGTGGTATTCCTTGTCGCCGGTCTGGGCCTTGAAGCGGTCGTACTCGGCCTTGATCTCGGCGTCGGTCACCGGGTTCTTCTGGATGTAGTCGCGGGCCAGCTGGTTAACGACGATGGCCTGGCGCGCGTTGTCGAGGGCGGCGCGCACTTCCGGCTTCTTGTCGTAGCCCTGCTTGATGGCTTCCTGCATCAGCACTTCGCGGGCGATCATCTCTTCCTTGATGGCCAGGCGCGTTTGCGGATTGTCCTGTGCCTGGCCGGCGGCGACCAGCTGCTTGACCGCTTCCTCGACGCGCGAGGTCGGGATGGCTTTGCCGTTGACGACGGCGAGATTCTGCGCAAAGGCGGGTGCTGCGGACACGGCGATCAGCGCTAACAGCAGGCGTGCTGGCTTAAAAGTCATTTCTGGAATTCCTGTGGGAGGGGTGCTTGGACGAGATTTTGATTAGTTCTTGTACTTCAAGTTCTGGTACTTAGCGTTACAGATTGTCGGCCACTATTCTTAAAGTAGACTGAAGATGAGTTCAAGGCGATTCCGACGGTGCGAGGGCCGTGATGGCCAGCGCATGGATTTCCGCCTTGTTGATCATTTCGTGAACGGCATCATACACAAGACGATGGCGCATGACTAGCGTGAGGCCCTGGAACCTGCTTGAAACGATTTTCACGCTGTAATGACTGCCGCCCGAGGCGGCGCCGGCGTGGCCGGCGTGCAGGTGCGAGTCGTCGGTGATGTCCAGCACGGACGGATTGAGTTCGGCCTGCAGGCGCTCGCGCAGGCGTTCGGTACGGTTAGCTTCCATTTTGAGCATCTTCCTGGATATGTTTGGAGAGGAACAGCGATTGGATGATGATAAAGGCGAACAGGATGCCGCTGATGCCGAACAGCTTGAAACTGACCCAGGCCCCGGTATCGCTACGGAAGACCACGAAAGCCATCAGGAGGTTCAGCAGGCCCAGCCCGATGAAGAAGGCGATCCATGCATACAGGACGCGGGTCCAGACCGCGTCCGGCAGGTTCATCGCGCCCCCGAGCGCCGAGCGCATCAGGTTCTTCCTGTATATCAGTTGCGCCAGCAGCAGGGCGACGCCGAAGGCCCAGTACAGGATGGTCGGCTTCCACTTGATGAAGGTGTCGTCGTGGAAGTAGATGGTGGCGCCGCCGGCCACCACCACCACGCCAAGCGACAGCCACAGCATGCCGTCGACCTTGCGGCGGCGCGCCAGCAGGTAGACGATCTGCAGCACCGTGGCGATGATCGTGACCGCCGTCGCCAGCAGGATCGGCGACTGCGCGGCCGGCACCGCGCCGCCCGAGATCAGGAAACCAAGGTGATCGGTGACAAGCCCGTGGGCCCATTCCTGGTTGTTTTCCCCATATTTGTAGATGCCGAAGAACAGGATCACCGGCAGCATGTCGAACAGGAACTTGATCATTGAGTTCTCCGCCTTCCTCAGAGGGGCTCGAAGCGCATGGCTGCCGAGTTGATGCAGTAGCGCAGGCCGGTGGGCGGCGGACCGTCCGGGAACACGTGCCCGAGGTGCGCGTCGCAGACCGCGCAGATGATCTCGGTACGCAGCATGCCGTGGCTGCGGTCGACCTTCTCGATGACATTATCCGGGTCGAGCGCACGGAAGTAGCTCGGCCAGCCGCAGCCGGAGTCGAACTTGGCGTCGGATTCGAACAGCGGGGTATCGCAGCAGACGCAGTGGTAGATGCCGTGCTCGTGGTGGTCCCAGTACTTGCCGGTGAAAGCGCGCTCGGTGGCGGCGTGGCGGGTCACCTGGTATTCCATCGGGTCCAGTTGGGCGCGCCACTCGGCGTCGCTCTTGGTCACTTTGTCGTTCATGACGGTTCCTTCTTGTGTCTCATGTTTCAGGTTCAGGACGAGCAGCTCACCTCAAGGTGGGCTGCCCAATCGGGCGGCAGGGCCGCATACGATTCGTTCTCCGGCTGCTCGTCGAAGGGGCGTTCCAGGACGGCGAGCAGCTTGTGCACGCCGCTGAAATCGCCGTTCTGGGCTTGTTCGATCGCGGTCTGGGCCAGGTAGTTGCGCAGCACGTACTTCGGGTTGCTGCGGTGCATCGCGGCGCGGCGCAATGCGTCGCTGCTGTCTTCGAGCCGCAGGCGCGCGCGGTACTGGCCGGCCCAGGCGTCGAAGGCTTCGCGGTCGATGAACAGGTCGCGCACCGGCGCATCCTGTTCCACGCCGCCCTCGCGCGGCAAGTCGCCCAGGCGGCGGAAGAACAGGGTGAAGTCGGCGTGATTGGCCTGCAGCAGCTTGAACATGTCGTCGAACAGGGCACTGTCTTCGTCGCGCGCGTCGAACAGGCCGAGCTTGGCATGCAGCAGCTCGTCCAGCCTGGCCCCAAAAGCAGGGCGGTAGACGTCCAGCGCTTCCTCGGTGTCCTCGGGGGTGCCGATCAGCGGCAGCAGGGCATTGCCGAGCGCGTAGCAGTTCCAGTGCCCCACCGGCACCTGGTTGGCGTACGAATAGCGGCCGCCCTGGTCGGTATGGTTGCAGATGTGGTTGGCGTCGAACGCTTCCATGAAGCCGAAGGGGCCGTAGTCGAGCGTCAGGCCCAGGATCGACATATTGTCGGTGTTCATGACGCCATGCATGAAGCCGACCGCCTGCCAGCCGGCGATCATGTGGGCCGTGCGGCGCGTGACTTCGGCCAGCAGTTCCTTGTAGGGATTGGCGGCGCCAAGGAATTCCGGATACCAGTTCTTGATGACGTAGTCGGCCAGGATCCTCAGTTCGTCCGGCTTACCGCGGTAATGCCAGTGCTCGAAGGAACCGAAACGCACGAAGGTCGGCGCCATCCGCGTCACCACGGCGGCGGTCTCGACGGTTTCGCGCATGACGCGCTGGTGCGAGCCGGTCAGCATCAGGGCGCGGGTGGTTGGAATGCCGAGCGCTGCCATGGCTTCCGAGCACAGGAATTCGCGGATCGAGGAGCGCAGCACCGCACGGCCGTCGCCCATGCGCGAATAGGGCGTCAGGCCGGCGCCCTTGAGCTGCACTTCCATCGGGCCGTTCGGGCCCGGCAGGTCGCCCAGCGTGATCGCGCGTCCGTCGCCGAGCTGGCCAGCCCAGACGCCGAACTGGTGGCCCGAATAGACGGCTGACAGGGGCTGGGAACGCACCGCCACCTTGTTGCCGGTAAAAACCTCGACGAAATCGTCCCCGGCAAGCGCCTGCGGGTCGAGCGCTACCTGCGCCGCTGCGGATGCACTGGCAGCGATGAAATAGGGCGACGGCAAGGGCGTCGGCATCAGCCGGGTATAGAAGGCCGGCGGCAACTCGGCAAACGAGTTGTTGAAGGGGAGTTCGTCGGCTGTGATGGCAGCTCCTTCGGTAGTCGGTCGGCACGCTGATGCGTGTGGTATTGGCAGGATTCTACCGTACCGGGCCGAATCCATCGGCGCACGGCTGCATCCGGCCATGCTGCGGCGCGCAATCGAATTGCGTTGACGACAGCTCATTCGGGAGTTGAAACTCGGAATTTGTTGTACTAAGTACATGGGAGACCTGATGAACGCTGCTGTGAACGCTTACCCGGCCAGTCCCCTGATGGGGCAGATGATGGACCAGCCGCTGCTGGTCTCGAACATCATCGAGTTCGCCGCCCGCCATTACGGCGCGAGCGAGATCGTCTCGCGCCGGGTCGAGGGCGACATCCACCGCACCACCTACCGCGAGCTGGAGGCGCGGGCGCGCCGCATGGCCCAGGCGCTGCAGGCGCTGGGCGTGGGCATGGGCGACCGGGTCGCCACGCTGGCCTGGAACGGCTACCGCCACATGGAGCTGTACTACGCGGTCTCGGGCTCGGGCGCGGTCCTGCATACGATCAACCCGCGCCTGCATCCGGAGCAGATCGCCTACATCATCAACCATGCCGAGGGCCAGTACCTGTTCTTCGACCTGACTTTCCTGCCTGCGATCGAGGCGATGGCGCGCCACTGCAAGACCATCAAGGGCTATGTGGCCATGTGCGGGCGCGAGCACATGCCGCAGGAGACCGACATCCCGACCCTGCTGTGCTACGAGGACCTGATCGCCTCCGCCTCCGGCGACTATGCCTGGCCGCAGTTCGACGAGCGTTCGGCCGCCAGCCTGTGCTACACCTCGGGCACCACCGGCAACCCGAAGGGCGCGCTGTACTCGCACCGCTCGACCGTGCTGCACGCGTACGCGTCCGCCATGCCGAACGCGCTCAACGTGTCCGCCCGCGACACCGTGCTGCCGGTGGTGCCGATGTTCCATGTGAACGCCTGGGGCCTGCCGTATTCGGTGCCGCTGTCGGGGGCGAAGATGGTGTTCCCGGGGCCGGCGCTGGACGGCAAGTCCCTGTACGAGCTGTTCGAGGCCGAAGGCGTCAGCTTCTCGGCCGGCGTGCCCACCGTCTGGCTCGGCCTGGTCAACCACGTGCTGCAGAACGATCTGCGCTTTTCCACCTTCCGGCGCACCGTGATCGGCGGCTCGGCCTGCCCGCCGGCCATGATGGACATCCTGATCGACAAGCTGGGCGTCGAAGTGGTGCACGCCTGGGGCATGACCGAGATGTCGCCGCTCGGCACGGCCTGCACCCTGCTGGGCAAGCACCTGGCGCTGCCGGACGAGGCCCGGCGCGCCGTGCTGCGCAAGCAGGGGCACGCCATCTACGGCGTCGACATGAAGATCGTGGACGACGACGGCAGCGAGCTGCCCTGGGATGGCGCCACCTACGGCCACCTCTTGGTGAAGGGTCCCTGGGTGGTGTCCGGCTACTTCCGCGGCGAGGGCGGGGACTGCCTGCAGGATGGCTGGTTCCCGACCGGCGACGTGGCCACCATCGACCCGGACGGATACCTGGCGATCACCGACCGCAGCAAGGACGTGATCAAGTCGGGCGGCGAGTGGATCGGCTCGATCGACCTGGAAAACATCGCCATGGCGCACCCGGCGGTGCTGCAGGCCGCCTGCATCGGCGTCGCGCACCCGAAGTGGGCCGAGCGCCCCTTGCTGGTGGTGGTCAAGCGTCCCGGCGCTTCGGTGTCGCGCGAGGAACTGCTGGGCTTCTTCGACGGCAAGGTGGCCAAGTGGTGGATCCCGGACGACGTGGTCTTTACCGAGGCGCTGCCGGTCGGCGGCACCGGCAAGATCCAGAAGAACAAGCTGCGCGACATCTACCAGGAGCACCGGCTGCCGACCGCGTGACGCCTTCAGGCCGGCGGCACGCGGTTGGCCAGGGGTTCGCCGCGCTCGAAGGCGCTGATGCTGGCTATCGTGGTCTGCATGATCTGCCCGATCGCTTCCACCGTGAAGAAGGCCTGGTGGCCGGTGACGATCACGTTCGGGAAGGAGACCAGGCGCTGGATCACGTCGTCGCAGATGATGGTCGAGGACAGGTCCTGGAAGAACAAATTCGCTTCCTGCTCGTAGACGTCGATCGCCAGGCCGCCGAGCTGTCCGCTCTTGAGCGCCGCGATGGCGGCGTCGGTGTCGACCAGGCCGCCCCGGCTGGTGTTGACCAGGATGCTGCCGTGCTTGAGCCGTGCCAGGTTGTGCGCATTGATGATGTAGCGCGTCGCTTCCGTCAGCGGGCAGTGCAGCGACACCGCGTCGCTGCGCGCGAGCAGCTCGTCGACCGCGACGTAGCTGCCGCCGGCCTCTTCGAAGCCCCGGCTCGGGTAGGGATCGTGGCCGAGGATGGTGCAGCCGAAACCGGCCATGATGCGCGCGAAGATCATGCCGATCTTGCCGGTGCCGATGACGCCGATGGTCTTGCCGTGCAGGTCGAAGCCCATCAGTCCCTCGAGGTCGAAATTGCCGTCGCGGGTGCGGGCGCTGGCGCGCGCGATCTTCCGGTTCACGCCCAGCAGCAGGCCTACCGCGAACTCGGCGACCGAATGGGGCGAATAGTCGGTGACGCGCACCACCTCGATGCCGAGCTGCGCGGCCGCAGCCACGTCGATCTGGTTGTAGCCGGTGGAGCGGGTCGCTACCAGCCGCGTGCCTTGCCGGGCCAGCGCGGCCAGCACCGGCGCGTCGACGCTGTCGTTGACGAACACGCAGACGGCTTCGCAGCCTTCGGCCAGGATGGCGCTCGCCAGGGTCAGGCGGTCTTCGAAAAAGCGCAGCTCGTGGCCGGCATCCTGGTTGGCGCGCGCCAGCAGGGTCTTGTCGTAGCGGCGCGCGCTGAATACGGCGGTCTTCATCGGATGGTTCCTCCCTTGGTTCAGGTCTGGCGGGTATCCCAGCCCGGCGGATCGCCCTTGCGGTACAGGGCTTCCAGTTCCTCGGCCGGCAGGGGGCGCGACAACAGATAGCCCTGGATCTCGTCGCAACCGTGCTGCCGCAGGAAGCCGGCCTGTCCGGGCGTCTCCACGCCTTCGGCATTGACCTTCATGCCGAGCGTGCGGGCGAAGGAGATCACGGCGAGCGTCACCGCCGCGGCGCTCTGGTCGCCCTCGACTTCCTTCACGAAGGAGCGGTCGATCTTCAGCTTGTCGACCCGGAAGTAGCGCAGCGCGCTCAGGCTCGAGTAGCCGGTGCCGAAATCGTCGATCGAGATGCGCACGCCCAGTGCCTTCAGTTCGTGCATCAGCGTCGATGCGTACTCGAGGTCGTGCATGATCGAGCTTTCGGTGATTTCCAGCTCCAGGCAGCTGGGATCCAGGCCGGTGTCGCGCAGCACGGCGTCCACCACCTCGACGATGCGGCGGTCGCGCAGCTGCCGGGCGGCGACGTTGACCGCCACCGACTTGCCCGGCAGGCCGGCCCGGTGCCACCCGGCGGCCTGGCGGCAGGCCTGCTCCAGCACGTGCTCGCCGAGCGCCACGATCAGGGACGACTCTTCGGCCAGCGGAATGAACTCGCCCGGCGGCAGCAGGCCGCGCTTCGGGTGCTGCCAGCGCACCAGCGCTTCGACGCCGCGCCAGGCGCCGGTGTGCAGGTCGAGCTTGGGCTGGTAATGCAGCACCAGCTGCCCGCCGGGAATCGCTTCGCGCAGCTCGGCTTCGCGTTCCATGCGCTCGGCGACCGCGGCGTCGCGGGTGCTGGCGTAGAACTGCATGCCGTCCTTGCCGGAGCGCTTGGCCCGGTGCATGGCCGAGTTTGCGCGGCGCAGCAGCAGCTCCGGGTCTTCGCCGTCGAACGGGTAGACGCTGGCGCCGATGCTGCCCGTGACCACCAGCTCCTTGTCGTCCAGCCGCAGCGGCTCGCGCACGGCGGCCAGCATCTCGTGCAGCCAGTGGCTGCTGCGCTCGACGTGCTCGAGTCCGGCCAGCAGGATCACGAATTCGTCCGAGCCGATCCGGGCCACGGCGTCGCAGTCGGGCACCACCCGGCACAGGCGCTCGGCGGTCTCGCGCAGGAAGGCGTCGCCGCAAGCATTGCCCAGGCCGGTGTTCATGAAGCTGAAGCTGTCGAGGTCGAGGTAGACCACCACGACCACGTGCCCGTCGCGGCGCGCGTGGGAAATGGCGGTGTGCAGGCGGTCGAGCAGGAGCGGCCGGTTGGCGAGCCCGGTGAGCAGGTCGTGGGTGGCGCGGTATTCGAGTTCGCGGGTGCGCTCGGCGACCCGCAGTTCGAGGCTGTCGCGCGCCTGGCGCAATTCCTCGTTGAGCCGGACCAGCTGCGCCTCGTACAGGCGCGATGCCAGCACCCGGCTGATCGTGCTGGAGATATTGCTGAGGAAGTTGCGGTAGGGGCGCAGGGCCGCTTCGTCGGCGATCTGCACTACCAGGCAGCCGAAATGCTGCTCGGGCGTGCGGATGGGAAAGCAATGCCCCGCGTGGCCGATGTTGCGCTGCAGGTTGCCGGCGGGAGCCGGACCGGCACCGCCCTTGCAGCATCCGAGCAGGGCCGCGATGGCCGCGGTCGGCGGCGTCGTGCGCCCCTCGAGATGGACGTGGGCGTCGGCAATGCCCGGCACGCCCGAGAGTGCGCGCCGCACGAAGCCGTCCAGGCGCTCGTCGTCGGGCAGGGCATCGATGGCCTGCTGGATCACCAGCAGGCGCCCCAGGACGGCCGCGCTGGGCTCGCCCTTGTCATGCCCCGGGCTGGTGTCCATGCCTGGCGGGCGGATGCTGGTAGAAGGGGTTGCGCACGATGTGGCCGCCGACGATCATGACCGGGTGGACGCTCATGACGTCGAACATGGTGGCGCCGTCGAACTGGCGCAGGTCGTACTGGCACATCACCGTCACCGGCGTCTCCCTGACCAGCTCGTTGATGCGCGATTCGCATTCGATGATCCGGTCGGAACCGGGGACGCCGCGCAAGGCCCAGCTCATTTCACCCGCGAAGCGGGCGCCGGCCTGGCCTGCGGCGATGCATTCATCATACGCAGCGCGCAGGCGCGCCAGCATGGCGTCCGGATCGAAGCGGCCGTCCGGATAATAGCCTTCGCTCACGGTCGCGATGTCGATGCGGCCAGGCAAGCCGCTCCCGGCGTTCGCCAGGTCGAGCTCGTCCATGACGCGCGGCAACGCGGCAGCGTCGGGCACGTCGGCCACATAATTGAAGCATTCATGGTCGAGCAGCGCATGACGGGCGAACAGCGGCAGGATGCGGCGCCGCTCCTCGTCATCGTTGTAGAGGTAACAGATGTGGGTCCCTTCCGGGTAGCGCTCATCCGTGAAGCCAAGGCAGATGTGGCGTCGTTCCTCGCTCATGCGGCACCTCCAGTGTCCTGTCCGTACAGCATACACCGGCGCCGGACATGAAGCTGCCCGTTAGGTGCGCCCCGGCAGGACGTGGCGGAAGCTCGGCTCGATCCCCAGCGCATGCAGGTGGCGCACGATGTCTTCCAGCGTCGCATCCTTCAGCAGCAGGCCGTCGGGCGGCGCCGCCGCCGGGGCCTGTAGAGGCGCGGCCTCGCGCGGCCGGTGCATGGCGCCCAAGGCTTCTTCGAACTGCGCCGGAGCGATGCCTTCCAGTCCCTCCAGGAAAGCCAGCTGGGCCGCCGCGGGCGGTGCGATGTCCAGTCCTTCCTCGCCGGCGAACGAGGCGCCCATGCCGGGATGGATGAAGGCCGCCCATTTGCCGGTCGCGCCGTGGAGGCAGGGCGGCAGCTCGACCGTGCTGCTGGCGTGCAGGGGCAGTTCCGGGAACCAGGCGCTGCGCAGCAGGGAGAGGAAGCGGCGCACGTCAGCCACCGGCACCGGCTCGCGCAGCGACAGCCACAGGCGGAAGGCGTCGGCGCCGGTGACGCTCACCGCCGGGGCCGGGAAGCCCAGCTTCTCCTGCAGGGTATTGGCGACCTCGCACAGTTGGGCCCAGTGGCCGCTTTCGTCCCCGGCCACACGCGCGAAGTCGATGACGATGGCGCGCGTCAGGCCGTCTTCCGAGACCAGCGGCGTGGCGGCCGGATGCTGGCCGGGCGCTTGGCCGGGCATGAGGTAGAGCCGGATCAGTTGTGCGAGCAGTTTTTCCATGTGCCTGGTGTGACGGGAACGTGAGGCGCGTATTCTGGCACATCCCGCGCCCGCCGAAAATAATACGAACGTTCTTTTAGTTGAGGTATAGTTAAAAAATTGCGCCAGGCTGGAGCCTGGGTACTGACAAGGAGAAGAAGAGACATGAGCGCCGACTACACCGTCCAGGGCAGCGTTGCCGTAGTGACCCTGAATGATCCGCCCGTCAACGGCCTGGGCCTGGAGACCCGGACTGCCGCCGTCGCCGCCATTGGGCGCGCCGAAGCCGACGCGGCCGTCAAGGCCATCGTCCTCACCGGCGCCGGCAAGGCCTTCTCGGGCGGCGCCGACATCCGCGAATTCAATTCGCCCAAGGCGCTGACCGAGCCGACCCTGCACAGCCTGATCCGCGTGGTGGAGAACTGCAGCAAGCCGGTGGTGGCCGCGATCCACAGCGTCTGCATGGGCGGCGGCCTGGAGCTGGCCCTGGGCTGCAACTACCGCGTCGCCTTGCCGGGCGCCCAGATCGCGCTGCCGGAAGTGAAGCTGGGCCTGCTGCCGGGCGCCGGCGGCACCCAGCGCCTGCCGCGCGTGCTGGGCCTGGAAATGGCCCTGAACATGGTGGTGTCCGGTACGCCGGTGGCGTCCGAAAAGCTGGCCGGCACGGCCTTGTTCGACGAGGTCTTCCCGGCCGGGACCGACCTGATCGGCGCAGCCGTGGCTTTTGCCGACAAGGTTGCGGACATCCGCCCACTCCCAAAAGTGCGCGACCGCGCTGTCGATTACCCGAACCCCGAAGCATTCGTGCAGGCCGCGCGCGAGAAGGTCAAGGCGATGGCCGGGCCGTTCCCGGCGCCGCTGGAGTGCGTCGCGACCGTCGCCGCTTCGGTGACCAAGCCCTTCGAGGAAGGTTTAAGCTTCGAGCGCGAGCGCTTCCTGCACCTGATGCAAACGCCGGAATCGAAGGCCCTGCGCCACGCCTTCATGGCCGAGCGCGCGGCCAGCAAGGTGCCGGACGTGCCGGCGGACACGCCGCTGCGGAAAATCGAGCGCGCGGCCGTGGTCGGCGCCGGCACCATGGGCGGCGGCATCGCGATGAACTTCGCCAACGCCGGCATCCCGGTGACCCTCCTCGAAACGAAGCAGGAAGCGCTGGACAAGGGCCTGGCGACCATCCGCAAGAACTACGAGAACACGGTCCGGAAGGGCAAGCTGACGCAGGAGAAGTGCGAGCAGAGGATAAGCCTCATCACGGGCAGCTTGTCCTACGCCGACATCGCCCAGGCCGACATCGTGATCGAAGCCGTGTTCGAAGACATGGGCGTGAAGGAATCGGTGTTCCGCCAGCTCGACGAGGCCATGAAGCCGGGCGCGATCCTGGCCTCGAATACCTCGACCCTGGACCTGGACCGCATCGCCGCGTTCACTCGCCGCCCGCAGGACGTGATCGGCCTGCACTTCTTCAGCCCGGCCAACGTCATGAAGCTGCTGGAGATCGTGCGCGGCAGGGAAACCGGCAAGGACGTGCTGGCCACCTGCCTGGCGCTCTCCAAGAAGATCAAGAAGACGGGCGTGGTGTCGGGTGTGTGCGACGGCTTCATCGGCAACCGCATGCTGGAGCAGTACCTGCGCCAGGCTTACTTCCTGCTGGAGGAAGGCGCGCTGCCGGAACAGGTGGATGGCGCGATCGAGCGCTTCGGTTTCGCGATGGGGCCATTCCGCATGAGCGACCTGGCCGGCAACGACGTCGGCTGGTATATCCGCAAGCGCCGCGCCATCGAATCGCCGCACATCGCCTATTCGAAGACCGCCGACCTGCTGTGCGAGCAGGGCCGCTTCGGTCAGAAGACCGGCGCCGGCTGGTATGACTACCAGCCGGGCGACCGCAAGGCCACCGCGTCCCGGCTGGTGAACGACATGATCGTGCAGCATTCGCGCGACCTGGGACTGGAACGGCGCCGGATCGATGATTCTGAAATCGTCGAGCGCCTGGTGTATGCCCTGGTCAACGAGGGTGCGAAGATCCTGGAAGAGGGCATCGCGCTGCGTGCCTCGGACATCGACATGGTCTACCTGAGCGGCTACGGTTTCCCGCTGCACCGGGGCGGCCCGATGTTCCATGCCGAGTCGGTCGGCCTGCCGAAGGTGCTGGAAGCGATCCGCCGGTATGCCCAGGGCCGCCATGGCGACGCCTGGCAACCGGCGCCGCTGCTGGAGCGCCTGGCCGCCGACGGCAAGGGTTTCGGCGCTTGAGCGGCATGAAGAAGAAAGCACTGCCGATCGTGGCGGCAGCCGTTGCCGCCGTGCTTGCCCTGGCCACCTGGGCCAGCCCGCACTGGCAGTTGTACCAGATGCGCGCCGCCGTCGAGGCGCGCGACGCCCAGGCCCTGTCGCGCTACGTCGACTTCCCGAAGCTGCGCGAGAGCGTCAAGGTCCAGGTCATGCGCCGGCTGGGCGCGCCAGGAGCATTGGCAGAATCGCGTTCCGATCCGTTCGCGGACTTCGGGAGGCGGATGGCGCTGGCGGTGATCGACCCGGTCGTCGATGCCGCGGTCTCGCCGGAGGGCGTGGCGGCCATGCTGGAGGCCGGCGACATCCGCGTGCAGCCCAGGCCGGAGGCGCCGTCCCAGCCGGCCGCCGAAGCACCGCGCGAAAAGCTCAACTACGACGTCTCCTACCGCAGCTGGAACCAGGTGCTGGTCGAGCGGGCCGACGGCGGCGGCGTGGCCTTCGTGCTTGACCGGCACGGACTGTGGAGCTGGAAGCTGGCGGGCGTCGAGCTGCGCGAGGGCTGATCGTGAGGATTGGTGAGTTTATCCGCGGGCCAGGGTGTTAACATCGTTGCCGTTTCGACCGGATGGAGATGAGGATGACCGATGTGATGACGACGAGCCTGGGTCGCACCTGGTGGTTCGCAGCCGCCATGGGTTTCTTGAGCGCCTTGCTGACTTTCCCGCTGCTGCGGGAGGCGGGGATGGGGTCGCGGGAAAACTGGGCGCAGTGGCTGGTGTACTTCCTGTGCTTCTTTACGATCTGGCGCGTCCTGGGCTTTCTCGGCTGGCTGGCGATCGTGCTGATCGCGCCCAAGAGCAAGCTGCTCGATCCGGCCAAGCGCTAGGCGGCCGGCACCGGTCAAAAAACAAATGCCGCTGTTTCCAGCGGCATTTGTCATTCGACGCTTACTTTCTCAGTCGTGCGCGTAGATGTCGTTATCCTTGGTCTCGCGGATGAACAGGCCGCCGATCACGACGGTCGCCAGCGCGATGATGATCGGATACCACAGGCCGTAATAGATGTCGCCCTTGAAGGCCACCAGGGCGAAGGTCACGGTCGGCAGCATGCCGCCGAACCAGCCGTTGCCGATGTGGTAGGGCAGGGACATCGAGGTGTAGCGGATGCGGGTCGGGAACATCTCCACCAGCATCGCCGCGATCGGGCCGTACACCATGGTCACGTACAGCACCAGGATGAACAGCAGCAGCACCAGCATCGGCTTGTTCATGGCGGCCGGGTCGGCCTTGTCCGGATAGCCGGCGCTCTTCAGCGCGCCGGTCACCTGCTTCTTGAGCGCGTCTTCCTGGGCCTTCGAAGCGGCGTCGAAGTTCAGGTTATCCGGCGTCATGACGGCATTGAAGGACTGGAAGGTGGTGTCGCCGACCTTGACCGAGGCCACGGTACCGGCTGGCGCTTCCTGGATGTTGTAGCTCACCGAGGCGGCGGTCAGCATGCGGGTCGCGATGTCGCACGAGGACGGGAATTTCTTGGTGCCGGTCGGGTCCACCTGGAAGTGGCAGGTGGCCGGGTCGGCGACGACCACGACCGGTGCGGTCTGGATCGCGCGTTCGAGGGCCGGGTTGCCGTAGTGGGTGATCGCCTTGAAGATCGGGAAGTAGGTGGCGGCGGCGATGACGCAGCCACCCAGGATGATCCACTTGCGGCCGATCTTGTCCGACAGCGCGCCGAAGAAGATGAAGAAGGGCGTGGCCAGGGCCAGGGCGATCATGATCAGGATGTTCGCGGTCGGCTCGTCGATCTTCAGGGTCTTGGTCAGGAAGAACAGTGCGTAGAACTGGCCGGTGTACCAGACCACGGCCTGGCCCATGGTCAGGCCGGCCAGGGCCAGGAAGGCGACCTTGGCGTTCTTCGGCTTCAGGAAGGCTTCCGACAGCGGGGCCTTCGAGGTCTTGCCTTCGGCTTTCATCTTGGCGAAGGCCGGCGACTCGTTCATCGACAGGCGGATCCACACCGAGATGCCGAGCAGGACGACCGAGATCAGGAAGGGAATGCGCCAGCCCCAGGCCTGGAACTCTTCCTCGCCCATGGCGGTACGGGTAGTCAAAATGACGATCAGCGACAGGAACAGGCCGATCGTCGCGGTGGTCTGGATATAGGCCGTGAATAGCCCGCGCTTGCCGTGCGGTGCATGTTCGGCCACGTAGGTGGCGGCGCCGCCGTACTCGCCGCCGAGCGCCAGGCCCTGCAGGATGCGCAGCGTGACCAGGATGATCGGCGCCGCGATGCCGATGCTGGCATGGCTCGGCAACAGGCCGACCAGGAAGGTCGAGGCGCCCATGATCAGGATCGTCACCAGGAAGGTGTACTTGCGGCCGATCATGTCGCCCAGCCGGCCGAACACCAGCGCGCCGAAGGGGCGCACGATGAAGCCGGCCGCGAAGGCCATCAGGGCGAAGATGAAGGTGGTGGTGGGGTCGCCGATGAAGAACTGCTTGGCGATGATGGTAGCGAGCGAACCGTACAGGTAGAAGTCGTACCATTCGAATACCGTGCCGAGGGAAGAAGCGAAAATGACTTTCCTTTCTTCCTTTGTGATCCCGGCGGAGGAAGGTGCAGCTTTCCCTCCGGCGGTCATGCCGGGTGTGATTGCCATGTGTGTCTCCGTATAGGTTTTAGTGTCACCGGAAATGCTGATTGTTTGTCAGCTGTCGCGGAGTGTGTGCCGGTTTCCTTACACGATAATTACTCCAAACTTACAAGGAGCTTACAGCCGAGCTGTGCAATTGCAGCAACTCGGCAGTGATTCCTGTGTTTACACTCGGGGGATGGGCTTGGTGCGGCGCGCAATGTGACTTGCCAAAATATTTACGAACGACCGTACTTTAGAACCTACCCCAGTAGGGAATGAGTCGCTTTCGGCGCGCCTGGCAAGCGGGGGCGGCGTTGCTCGTCGTTGCATGGCTAGCCATGCGGCCTCCTCGCGCCTTGCCCGCGCTTGCCATGCTATCGCCGCCAGCTTCCTCCTCCCTACTGGGATAGGTTCTTATCATGCTATCCTCGATCACCCCCAAACAAGGAATGACAGAATGCTCAAACATATCGTGATGTGGAAGTTGAAGGATGAAGCCGAAGGCGCGGACAAGCTGAGCAACGCGCGCGAGATGAAGCGCCGGCTGGACGAGTGCGCCAACATCGTGCCGGGCCAGCTGAAGTTCGAGGTGGTGCTGGCGCAGCCGGGGCTGGAAGCGACCTACGACGTGGTGCTGTACTCCGAATTCGCGGACAAGGCGGCGCTGGAGGCCTACATCGAGCACCCGACGCACAAGGCGGTGGTGCCTTTTATCGGGGCGGTACGGGAAGGGCGGCAGTGCATGGATTATGAGGTGTAAGCGGGCAGAAGCTTTGCTAATCCAAGCCTGGGTCCCGGCCTGCGCCGGGACGACGTGCGTGAGTCCGTAGCCGTAAGACCGTCGTTCCTGCCACTGGCAGAAACGACTTCCGGCGCAGGCCGGAACCCAGTTTCCTGCCCGAAGTCGGCTCAAGCATCAACACAACAAAACAAAACGGAGACCAAGCATGCGCACCACCCAGGAACTCTTCTCCCTCCAGAACAAGACCGCCATCGTCACCGGCGGCTCGCGCGGCCTCGGCCTGCAGATGGCCGAAGCCCTCGGCGAGCAGGGCGCCCGCGTGCTCATCTCCGCGCGCAAGCAGGAAGAGCTCGACGAGGCCGTCGCCCACCTGACGAGCCGCGGCATCGACGCCGGCGCCATCGCCGCCGACCTCTCGATTGAAACCGAGGTCCAGCGCTTCGTGCAGGCCGCCATCGCGCGCCTCGGCCACGTCGACATCCTGGTCAACAATGCCGGCGCCAGCTGGGGCGCCCCGGCCGAGGACTATCCGCTCGAGGCCTGGGACAAGGTGATGGACCTGAACGTGCGCAGCATCTTCCTGGTGACCCAGGCGGTCGCCAAGCTGTCCATGATCCCGCGCCGCTACGGACGTGTCATCAGTATCTCGTCGATCGCCGGCCTGGCCGGCAATCCGCCGGGCACCATGCAGACCATCGCCTACAACACCTCCAAGGGCGCTGTCGTGAATTTCACCCGTGCGCTGGCCGGCGAATGGGGCCGCTATGGTATTACCGTGAACTCGATCGCGCCGGGCTTCTTCCCGTCGAAGATGACCAAGGGCGTGCTGGCCGCGTTCGGCGCCGAGAACCTGGCCAAGGATGCGCCTTTGATGCGCCTCGGCGACGACGAGGACCTCAAGGGCGCGGTGGTGCTGTTTGCGTCCGACGCCGGCAAGCACATCACGGGACAGACGCTGGCCGTCGACGGAGGCGTGTCCGCGGTCTGATCAACAAGGGGGAGGGAACATGAAGGACTTTCGCGGCAAGGTTGCCGTCATCACCGGCGCCGCCAGCGGCCTGGGGCGCGAGTTCGCCAACACCGCCGCCGGCCTGGGCATGAAGCTGGTGCTGGCCGACGTCCAGCCCAAGGCGCTCGAGCACGCGACCGAGGAGCTGCTGGCAGCGGGCGCCGAGGTGCTGTCGATGGTGTGCGACGTCAGCAAGGCCTCGCACGTGCAGGAACTGGCCGACGCGGCGATCGCGCGTTTTCACCACGTGCACCTGGTCTTCAACAACGCCGGCGTCGGCTGCGGCGGCCTGGTCTGGGAAAACTCGGAGCAGGACTGGGAATGGGTGCTCGGCGTGAACCTGATGGGCGTGGTCCACGGCGTGCGCGTGTTTACCCGGGTAATGCTTGAATGCGCCCGGCGCGGCCCCGGTTTCGAAGGCCATATCGTGAACACGGCCTCGATGGCGGGGCTGCTCACGCCGCCCGCGATGGGCATCTACAACGTCTCCAAGCACGCCGTGGTGGCGCTGACCGAAACGCTGCACCACGACCTGAAGCTGGTCGATGCGCCAGTCAAGGCCTCGGTGCTGTGCCCCTACTTCGTGCCGACCGGGATCGCGCATTCCGAGCGCAACCGGCCAGACGAGCTGGCCAGCCATGAACGCAGCACGGCCAGCCAGATGGCGGCGCAGATGCTGACCGAGAAGGCGGTCGAGTCGGGCAAGCTGACGGCGGCGGACGTGGCGCGCATCACCTTCGAAGGCATCCGCGAGGAGCGCTTCTACATCTATTCACACCCGCAGGCGCTGGGGGCGGCGGTGGAGCGCTTCGAGGCGATGGTGCAGGGGAAGGCGCCGGCGGATCCGTATGCGGCGACGCCGCAGATCACGGAGATGCTGAAGGCGGGCGTCAAGGGCAGGCAGTAGGAACCACCATACCCTGTTCTCTGCGCTGACTGTAAGACCGTCGTCCCGGCGCAGGCCGGGACCCAATTTTTGCAAGCAGACAGTCTGCGCAAGCAGAACTTGGGTTCCGGCCTTCGCCGGAACGACGTGCTCAAGCTCACTACACCAAGGGGCCCGGCCGAGGAGCGTCAGGCCGCCGTGCTAGCCGGCTGCACCACGCGTTCGTGCAGCTCCGGCTCGCCCTCGCGGTACAGCTTGACCACGGTGGAGGTGCGGGTGCCGTAGCCTTCCAACTCGATGCACACCGGCGAGAGCATGCGCTCGACCTCGATCGGCATGCCGGTTTCCGGCAGGCGCAGGTCGGGCGCGCGGGTGGTATCGGCCAGCATCTCGAAATAGGCGTCTTCCGGCGCCGCCTGGCACAGCAGGCTGGCGAATTGCGCCTTGGTGCGCAGTACCTTGGGCCAGGGCGCGTCCAGCAGGCCGTTCGAGATGCCGTAGATGCGGCCCGGCTCGAGCGGCTGGCCGTTGCGCGGGTCTTCTCCCCCGCGGTTCGAGTACCAGTACAGGGTGTCGCGGTCGCCCAGCACCAGGTTGTAGCCGTTGTAGACGTCGCCGCGCGCAATGATGCTGTCCAGGTAGTCGGCCGCCGATTGCGAACCGGTCAGGAAACCGGCCACCAGCTCGCCGCGCGAAGGCGCATCGGCGCGCCGTTCGGCGGGACCGCGGATGTTGGTCAGGGCGGCGAACTTCGGGCCGTTCGGGCCATCCGTTGTCACACCCATCCAGCTGCCGCCGCCCTGCAGGTCGCGGCCCGCGATCACGTGCGGATGCTCGGGCCAGGGCGCGGCCTTGGTTGCCGGGCGGTCGTAGAACTCGTCGCGGTTGGCGCAAGCGATGATGGGCACGCCCGGCAGCACCTGCCAGGCAAAGACGATCAGGCACATGTGTCAGGTTCCCGGTAGGAGGTCAATGAATACTTCGGAGCGGCGCGGTCCCTGGATCAGGCCGGCGAGGCCGGCATCCAGGACGGCCTGTTCGACGCGCGTGCCGAAGGCCGCATCGACGCCCGGATAGACTTCCATCCAGGTCTCTAGGCCGTCGTCGCGCGTTTCCGGGCGACGCTGCAGCAGCGCGCCGCTGCCGGCACCGGTGAGCGCGAGCTGCATGGCACGCACGCGCGGCGCCAGTTCGGCTGCGTCCTCGCTGCGTACCTTGTAGTAGACGTACAGGTCGATCATGCCTTAGAGCTCGAGCGCGTCGAGATGGTAGGGCATGTGCTGGAAGGCGAGGGCCGGGCCGCCAGCGGCGCCGTGGCGCACGTCTTCGCCGAGCGCATCGAGCTTCATCTCGACCAGCAGGTCGGCGCCGCCGAGGCCGTTCGCGGCCGCGTTCACCACCATGCCGCAGGGCTGGCCCGGGTCCGCCATCGAAAACACTTCGTCGCCGGCGCGCGCCGCCGGGTTGGCCACCGTGGCCAGCGCCGTGCGTCGCTTGAGCTTGCCAAGATACTGACTACGCGCGACGATTTCCTGGCCCGGGTAGCAGCCTTTCCTGAAATTCACGCCGCCCAGCAGCTCGAGGTTGACCATCTGCGGCACGAACTGCTCCTGGGTAGCAAGGGTAACTTGGGGCACGCCGGCGTGGATCGCGGCCAGCTGCCAGGACTGGTTGCCGCCCAGGGCCAGCTCGCCGGCCAGGCCCGGCAGCGCGGAACTCGCGCTTTCGGCCGTGGTCAGCCATAGGTAGCGCGGGGCGCCGAACACGTCCGCCAGGCGGATCACGGTGCCGAACGGGCCGTCGACCTTGCCGTAGGGCGCAGCCGGCAGCTCGGCGACATGACGACGCAGGGCGCTCTCGGCCCTGGCGCCGCCCAGGCCCAGCACGGCGGCAAACGGGGCTTCGCCGGTGGCGTCGCGCAGCTTGGCCTTGGCGCGCAGCACGAACATGCTCAGGCGCTTCTGCAGGGGCGGCTGGATGGCGCGCGGCAGCTGCAGGTAGACGGTGTCGGGTTCGGCGCCGGGGCTGCGCCAGTACAGCAAGGTCGCCTGCAGGCGGCCCTTGGGGGTGCAGTAGCCGGCCAGTCGAGCCTCATTGCGGCCGAGGTGCTCGACGTCGTTGGTCAGCTGGTTGTGCAGGAAACTGGCGGCATCGGGGCCTTCGGCGGCGATGATGCCGAGGTCGGTGACCGTGGCCACGAATCCGTCGGCCAGCTCGCCGGCGGCCAGCGGGCGGCCGAAATCTTCCACCTGCGAGGCTTCGTCAATATGAAAGCGGGCGCCGAGCGAGGATAGGGTATCTGTCCAGTTATGCATAAATCCAGTTAGTATTAGCAATTCTGTTTGCAAATAAGCTTTATCATTACGGGCTCATTATAAAGATGTCGGCAAAATCGCGCCGAGGACGGCCAAACTCAGGGTCCAAGCCGCGGCGAAAACCAAAACAACAACATATGGCATTCATCAAAAAACTCCTGGTCACCGGCGTCATCGTGTCGGTGGCCGCGGTCGCCGGCTTCTCGTACTGGGCCAAGAGCCCGCTCGACACCGGCGGCAAAGCGGTCGAATTCAGCATCGCCCCGGGCAGCGGCGTGGGTGCGGCCGCCCAGCAGATGGCCAAGGCCGGCGTGCCGGTCAATCCGCAGCTGTTCAACATCCTGGCGCGCGTCACCGGCGAGGCCGGCCGGATCAAGGCCGGCAGCTACGAGCTCAAGCCGAATACCTCGCCGCGCCGCCTCTTGACCCAGCTGGTGCGTGGCGAGTTCGCGCAGGAAGCCATCACCATCGTCGAAGGCTGGACCTTCCGCCAGATGCGCGCGGCCATCGCCGCCCACCAGCGCCTGCGCCACGACACGGTCAAGCTGTCGGACGAAGAGCTGATGCAGAAGGTCTCGAGCGAGTACAAGACGCCCGAGGGCCTGTTCTTCCCGGACACCTACCTGTTCGCCAAGGGCTCGTCGGAACTCGAGATCTACAAGAAGGCCCACCAGGCAATGATGAAGCACCTGCAGACCGCCTGGGAGGGACGCGACCCGAGCCTGCCGTACAAGACGCCTTACGAGGCCCTGACCATGGCCTCGATCATCGAGAAGGAAACCGGACAAAAGAGCGAGCGCAACATGATCGCCGGCGTGTTCGTGAATCGCCTGCGCACCGGCATGATGCTGCAGACCGATCCGACCGTGATCTACGGCATGGGCGAGCGCTACGTCGGCGACATCCGCAAGAAGGACTTGCAGACCGACACCCCCTACAATACCTACATGCGCGCCGGACTGCCGCCGACCCCGATCGCCTTGCCGGGCATCCAGTCGCTGCACGCGGCGCTGGCGCCGGCCAAGACCGAGGCCCTGTATTTCGTGGCGCGCGGCGACGGCACCAGCCAGTTCTCGGACAACCTGAACGACCATAACCGGGCGGTCAACCAGTACCAGCGGCGGATCAACCAATGACGGAGCAGGGCAAGGCAGGAAAATTCATTACCTTCGAAGGCATCGACGGGGCCGGCAAGTCGACCCACATCGGCTTCGTGACCGACTTCTTGTCCATGCGCGGCAAGACCGTGGTCTCCTCGCGCGAGCCGGGCGGCACGCCGCTGGGCGAGAAACTGCGCGACCTGTTGCTGCACGAGAAGATGCACCTGGAAACCGAGGCATTGCTGATGTTCGCCAGCCGCCGCGAGCACATGGCCCGGGTGATCGAACCGGCGCTGGGACGCGGCGACTGGGTGCTGTCGGACCGCTTCACCGACGCCAGCTTCGCCTACCAGAGCGGCGGACGCGGCCTGGACCGCGCCAAGCTGGAAGCGCTGGAACACTGGGTGCACCCGGATCTGCAGCCGGATCTGACCCTGCTGTTCGACGTACCCCTCGAGGTGGCGCGCCAGCGCCTGGACGCCACCCGCACGCTCGACAAGTTCGAGCGCGAGCAGGCGGATTTTTTTGAGAAGTGCCGCAAGGAATACCTGCGCCGCGCGGCGCAATTCCCGGAGCGCATCGTGGTGGTCGATTCGACGCAGACGATCGCGGCCATCCAGGCGCAGCTGGGTCGGATTCTGGCAGAAGTATTGGAGAAGTAGTCGTGACGATGTACCCCTGGCAGCAAGCGGCGTGGACGCGCCTCCAGCAGATGCGCGAGCGCCTGCCGCATGCCATCCTGTTCCACGGTCCGGCGGGCGTCGGCAAGGCCGGCTTCATGGAAAGTTTCGCGCAGGCCCTCCTGTGCGAGAACGTGCGCCCGGACGGCCACGCCTGCGGCAGCTGCGCCTCCTGCGGCTGGTTCCTGCAGAACAACCACCCCGATTACCGCCGGGTGCGCCCGGAAGCGCTGGAAGACGAGCCGGCCGCCGAAGGTGAAGACACAGCAGAGCCGGCCGGCAAGTCCAAGTCGAGCAAGGCGCCCTCCAAAGAGATCAAGATCGAGCAGATCCGGGCCCTGGCCGACTTCATGAACATCTCCACCCACCGGCAAGGCCTGCGCGTGGTGGTGCTGTACCCGGCGGAAAGCCTGAACATGCCGGCCTCGAACGCGCTCCTGAAAACCCTGGAAGAGCCGCCGCCGGGCACGGTGTTCCTGCTGTCCTCGAACAGCCTGGACCGCCTGCTGCCGACCATCCTGTCGCGCTGCCGCAAGTTCGCGCTGCCGATGCCCTCGCACGAGGAGGCGCTGGCCTGGCTCAAGGAGCAGGGCGTACAGGATGCCGACAGCTGGCTGCGCGAGCAGGGCGGCGCGCCGCTGGCCGCGCTGCTTGAAGCCGAATCCGGCAGCCGCGAAGAGATGGAAGCGCTGCTGCATTTCCTGGCGAACCCGGCCGTCGATGGCGCCTTGCGCACCGCCGAGAAGCTGGCGAAGGCGTCCTTGCCGGCGCTGGTGGCATGGCAGCAGCGCTGGCTCTATGATGTGTTCTCGGTAAAATTGTCGGGCAAGATACGCTATTACCCGCGCTACCAGCGCGAACTTGCGGCCCTGGCCGGCAGGGTGTCTACTGGCAGCCTGAACCGGGCAATCAAGGCCGCCAACGAGCGCCGCGCTGTCGCCGACCACCCGCTGTCGGCAAAACTGTTTGTCGAAGATATGTTGCTTGAGTACACTTCGTGCTGCGCATGAAAGGAAGCCGATGAACGCCAACCCCGCAGAGCAGCAGGCAAGCCCGGCCCCGCAGCAGCCGCGGCCGTCCGTGCTGTCGCTGGCGATCAAGGAAAAGGCCGCGCTGTACGCGGCCTACATGCCCTTCCTGAAGAATGGCGGCATGTTCGTGCCGACAACCAAGCCGTATAAAATCGGCGACGAGATCTACCTGATCCTGTCGCTGATGGACGACCCCAACAAGTACCCGATCGCCGGCAAGGTGGCCTGGATCACCCCGGCGGGCGCGAACAACAACAAGGCGCAGGGCATCGGCGTGCACTTCCCGGCGGACGAAGCCGGGCAGCGCGCCAAGCTGCGCATCGAAGAAATCCTCGGGGCGGCGCTGCGCTCGGCGCGCGCCACCCATACGCTCTGATTCAGTTTCCCTAATCCTTGCTGGTTTTCGATCAGCTGCGCTTAATTGTCTTCCTCCATGCCGTCCTACGTCCACCGCCTCGCCACCCGCGACGACCTGCCGGTCATCGTCGATATCTACAATTCGACCATCGCCTCGCGCGAAGTCACCGCCGACACCGAACCCATCACCGTGCAGTCGCGCGAACAATGGTTTGCCGACCATACGCCCGAGCGCCGGCCGCTGTGGGTGATCCACGCCGCCGACGATACGGCCGAGAACCCGGAAGTGCTGGGCTGGCTGTCCTACTCGAATTTCTACGGCCGCCCGGCCTATTCGGGCACGGCCGAGGTGTCGATCTACATCGCGGAAAGCGCGCGCGGCAAGGGGATCGGCCGCTACTGCCTGGAGCTGGCGATGGCGCACGCGCCGAACGTGAACGTGCACACGCTGCTGGGCTTCATCTTCGGCCACAATGCGCCGAGCCTGGCCCTGTTCGGCAAGTACGGCTTCGAGAAGTGGGCGCATTTCCCGCGTGTGGCCAACCTGGACGGGATCGAGCGCGACCTGATCATCCTGGGCAAGCGGGTGGCCTGAGACTGCATTTCACCTCCCTCCGGGTACAATATCGGGATGTTTATCGATTCCCACTGCCATATCAATTTCCCGGAGCTGGCTGCCCGGATGCCCGAGATCCTGGCCAAGATGGCCGAGAACAAGGTGACGCATGCCCTGTGCGTCTCCGTCGACCTGCCGGACTTTCCCCAGGTCCTGGCCCTGGCCGAACAGCACCCGCACATCTTCGCCTCGGTCGGTGTCCATCCCGACTACGAAGACACCCCCGAACCGACGGTGCAGCAGCTGGTCGAACTGGCCGATCACCCGAAGATCGTCGCCATCGGCGAAACCGGCCTCGACTACTACCGCCTCGAGGGCGACCTCGAATGGCAGCGCGAGCGCTTCCGCACCCATATCCGCGCCTCGCGCGAGACCGGTAAACCGCTGATCATCCATACCCGGGCGGCATCAAGCGACACCATCCGCATCATGAAGGAAGAGGGCGCCGGCACCGACGCCGGCGGCGCGGCCGGCGTCATGCACTGCTTTACCGAGTCCTTGGCGGTCGCCCAGGCGGCGATGGAGCAGGGTTTCTACATTTCGTTTTCCGGCATCGTCACCTTCAAGAGCGCCAAGGAACTGCAGGAAGTGGCCAAGGCCGTGCCCCTCGAGCGCATGCTGATCGAGACCGATTCGCCCTACCTGGCGCCGGTGCCCTACCGCGGCAAGATGAACGAGCCGGGCTTTGTTGCCCACGTGGGCGAGTTCATCGCCAACCTCAAGGGGGTCTCCCTGCGCGAGGTCGCGGCGCAGACCAGCGAGAACTTCTTCAACCTGTTCAAGACTGCAAAAGCCTGACATGACCCGGACCCGCCGCGCCATCCTCTCGAGCTGCCTGCTGGCAGCAGCACTGCATGGCGGCACGGCCGCAGGATGGACACAAGCCGCGACGCCCCAGCAGCTCGCCAGCTTCTTCCGCGCGGTGCAGGTCGACAATGTATCGGCCGTCAAGGAGATGGCCGGCAAGCTGGTGAATCCCAACGAGATCAACCCGGTCGGCGGCGAGCCGGCCCTGGTGCTGGCGGTACGCGAGGGTGCGATGCGCGTGTTCGACGCCTTGCTGCTTCAGCCCGGCATCGACCTGGAAGCCCAGGCGATGAACGGCAACACGGCCCTGATGATGGCCGCCTTCAAGAACAACCGGCGCGCCGCCGAAGCCCTGCTGGCCAAGGGTGCCAAAGTGAACCGCGCCGGCTGGGCGCCGCTGCACTACGCCGCCGCCGGCGGCGCCGAGGACATCGCGCGCCTGCTCATCGATCGCAAGGCGAAGCTGGACGCGCTGTCGCCGAAGGAGAGCGGCGCCTACACGCCCCTGATGATGGCCGCGCGCGAAGCCCAGCCGGGCATGGTGCGCCTGCTGCTGGAGGCGGGCGCCAATCCCGCGTTGAAGAACACCGAGGGATTGACGGCAGCCCAGATCGCCGAACGCGCCGGCCAGACTGACATCGCGGCCGCGATTTCCGGCTTCAAGCGCTAGCAATTTACATTTCCATTGGGAACTAAGCGGTAAACACCCCGCAGCTCCGCGCATGGACCGCGTGCATCCTTGGCCATAATGCCTTCACGGACAATGACCATGAAGGAAGACGGGCCAACCATGCTGAACGAACGCGAAATCGAAAGCTGCTACCTGGGGCAGTTCATTCCAGTGCACTACCATCACAACATGCTGATGGACCAGAACCGGATGCACAGCTTCAAGTCGGCGATCCACTACGCGGTCAAGCCGGGCGCGAAGGTGCTGGAGCTGGGCGGCGGCACCGGCGTGCTGTCCTTCTTCGCGGCGCAGAAGGCCTCCAAGGTCTATTGCGTCGAATTCAACCCTGACATGGTGCGCGAAGCGCGCAAGTTCCTGGCGCTCAATCCGAACGGCCACAAGGTCGAGGTGATCCATGCCGACGCCTTCGACTACCTGCCGCCCGAGCCGGTCGACGTCGTCATCTGCGAGATGATCCACGTCGCCATGCTGCGCGAAAAGCAGGTCGAGGTGATCGAATCCTTCAAGCGCCGCTACCTGGCCCGGTTCGGCGGCCCGCTGCCGGTGTTCCTGCCCGAGGCGGTGATCATGGCGGCCCAGCCGATCGAGCAGGAATACGACTTCGAAGGCTTCCATGCGCCGATCGTGCAGTTCCAGGAAACCGGCGTGGTCTATCCGGGCACCATCGAACTGGGCCAGCCGGCCGTGTACAGCCTGATCGATTTCAACCAGCCGGTCGACAATGTGTTCGCCTGGGAAGGCGGGATCGTGATGGAGAGAAGCGGCCTGCTGAACGCCATGCGCTTCATCACCAAGAACGTGCTGGCCATCGTGCAGGAAGAGTCGAATACCATCGACTGGCTGAACCACTACATGACGCTGCCGCTGGCCCAGCCGGTGAAGGTGGAGGCGGGCGACCTGGTGCACGTGGCCTTCCAGTACCGGGCGGGCGGCTCGATCCCGTCGCTGCAGGCTTCGCTGCGGGCCCAGGTGGTGAACCAGCGCGTGACGGAGCAGGTGGCGGCCTTCGCCTGATCCTTCCCTGGCATCGGCCGGCGAGCAGCCGGCCGGCGGCCCAGGGTGCCACCTGCCCGCCATTTTCCTCCATTCACCCCGCTCTTTGCCCCGTCTGTCGCAGACCGATTGTCCATCCCGGCGCAGCAACTTATCCTTCTCCCGTCTTGTCAGAACTGCTAGCTGCAGCGATGACTCACCAAAGGAGCGAGAACAATGTTAGGTTTCCTGCTATGGTTGCTGCTGCTGTTCCTGTGCTGGCCCATTGCCCTGCTGGCCCTGGTGCTGTACCCGCTGGTATGGCTCGTCTTGCTGCCGTTCCGGCTGCTCGGCATCGGGGTCGAAGCCGTGTTCGAATTGCTGCGCGCCATCGTGATGCTGCCGGCGCGCATCCTCGGGGCATCGCCGGGCCGTTGAGCCTGGCGGCTGCCTCCTGTGGCTGAGTGTGGGTCAATTAACAGACGACAGCGTTTCGATCTTCTACTGTGGAAGTGCCCGCTTTCATCGGGAAAGCGGGCTTTGACTTTGAGGAAACGACTATGCGCCTGGATATTTACCGCCGACCAGAAACCGACGGCAAACTGTCTTACCTGGCAGTGCCGGAAGCACGCAATATCCCTGAAGAAGCGACCAACACCGACTGGGAAATCGAGGCTCGCGCCATCGAGGTCGCGGACGACGCCGACCAGCTGGAAGACTACGACATCGAGAACGTGGCCAACCAGATCAGCGAAAAAGGGTATGCGATCACCTCGGTCCAGCACTGAGTAGCGTTTCTCCCGGGTCCGGCCCCTGCCGGACCACCATGACGCCGGCGCTCCAGGATGGAGTTGCCGGCGTGCCATAGTTTCCCAGAATTACGATCCGGCTGCCGACGGCTGCCTGGCCGTTGTGATATCCTGCGTCCCTCATCAAGGTAAGCCAGCAAGGACGGAGGTCGCAATGAAATGGGTCGTGGTCGGTTTTTATGTTCTGTCGATCCTGCACATCCACTTCCGTGGCCGTGTGCGCCTGCCTTTCCGCCGCCAGATCTTCGACCATTCGTCGTTCATGGCGCCGATTAATATCTTCATGCACAAGTTCTCGCGGGTTCCGAGCACGCCCTTCATCCCGGTGAGCGAGTTCCCGGAACTGGCGCGCCTGCAGGAAAACTGGCCCGTCATCCGCGCCGAGGCCGAGAACCTGCTGGCACTCAAGAAGATCAAGGCGGCCGAGCAGAACGACGACGCCGGCTTCAATTCCTTTTTCAAGAACGGCTGGAAGCGCTTCTACCTGAAGTGGTACGACGCCAGCCACCCGTCGGCCGAGCGCCTGTGCCCGCAGACCTATGCGCTGCTGCAATCGATCCCCTCGGTCAAGGCGGCGATGTTCGCCGAGCTGCCGCCGGGCGGCAAGCTGAACCCGCACCGCGACCCCTTCGCCGGCTCGATGCGCTACCACCTCGGCCTGGCCACGCCCAACGACGACCGCTGCTTCATCGAAGTCGACGGCGAGCGCCACAGCTGGCGCGACGGCCAGGGCGTGGTCTTCGACGAAACCTACATCCACTGGGCCATCAACGGCAGCGAGAGCGACCGCATCATCCTGTTCTGCGACGTCGAGCGCCCGATGCGCTACCGCTGGATGGGGGCCTTCAACCGCTGGTTCGGCCGCACCGTGATGACCGCCGCCGCCTCGCCCAACGAGACCGGCGACCAGGTCGGCCTGGTGAGCAAGCTGTTCCGCATCTCCTTCTACATGGGCCAGTACCGCCGCCGCCTCAAGGCCTGGAACAAGACGGTCTACAACATCACCCGCGTGGCCCTGGTGGTCGCGCTGGCCGCCTTCATCTACTGGATCTGACCGGGGCTGCCGTCCAACTTCTGGCGGGTGCCGCAAAAATCCTGTTCGCAGCAGAATAGGGCTTTTGACGATCACTACAGGGAGGAAGGCATGTCGAAAGTCCTGGTGTTGTATTACTCGACCTATGGCCACATCGAGCAGATGGCCAATGCGGTGGCCGAAGGTGCGCGCGCGGCCGGCGCGACCGTGACGGTCAAGCGGGTCCCCGAGACGGTGCCGGAAGAAATCGCGAAGAATGCCCATTTCAAGCTGGAGCAGGACGCCCCGATCGCGACCGTGAACGAGCTGCCCGACTACGACGCCATCATCATCGGCGCGCCGACCCGCTACGGCCGCATGCCCTCGCAGATGGCGGCCTTCCTCGACCAGACCGGCGGCCTGTGGGCGCGCGGCGCCCTGAACGGCAAGGTCGGCGGCGCCTTCACCTCGACCGCCACCCAGCACGGCGGCCAGGAAACGACCCAGTTCTCGATCATCACCAACCTGCTGCACTTCGGCATGATCGTGGTCGGCCTGCCGTACAGCTACGCGCCCCAGATGACGCTCGACGAGATCGTCGGCGGCAGTCCGTATGGCGCCTCGACCATCGCCGGCGGCCAGGGCCAGCGCCAGCCGAGCGAGCTCGAGCTGGGCGGCGCGCGCCACCAGGGCGAGCTGATCGCCCGCACCGCCAACAAGCTGTTCGGGTAAAAAAGGAAAAACGGGCCGGCTTCGGCGGGTCAGCCGAAAGTTTGCTATCGTTGGCAGTCCTGCAACCCATAGGACTTCCGCCATGCCAGACCTCAGCGCTTTCGGCATCACCGCCAAGTGGCCCGCGCAGCACCCCGACCGCATCCAGCTGTACTCGCTGCCCACGCCGAACGGCGTGAAGGCATCGATCATGCTCGAGGAGACCGGGCTGCCCTACGAGCCGCACAAAGTCAGCTTCGAGACCAATGACCAGCTGTCGCCGGCCTTTCTCTCGTTCAACCCCAACAACAAGATCCCGGCCATCATCGACCCGAACGGACCGGGCGGCAAGCCGCTGCCCCTGTTCGAGTCCGGCGCCATCCTGCTCTACCTGGCCGAGAAGAGCGGCCGTTTCCTGCCGAGCGATCCGGCAGGGCGCTACGCAACCATCCAGTGGCTGATGTTCCAGATGGGCGGAATCGGCCCGATGTTCGGCCAGCTCG
>JAEAMF010000500.1_pt1 | contig 47329 bp, 43 predicted proteins | sample 8958721 | NCBI WGS metagenome assembly JAEAMF01 (sample SAMN16933255, study PRJNA681124) | bioreactor sludge metagenome | isolation source: anaerobic bioreactor treating anionic surfactant - SDBS | place: India: Bengaluru | collected 2019-02-28
CCAACTGCGCTGGGCTGAGGTATCCAAGATACAAAAGTGTTTTTACACACTCTGGACAGATTGCTGTCGCCGATCCAGTCGTGCAATTCCTTGCGCCAGGCCAGGTAGGTCTGCAGGTAGCGGCGATACAGCGGGTTCTGGCTCCAGGCCGGGTCGTTGAAGCGACGATCATCGCTCTCCGGTTGCAAGCTGGACTTCCCGAAGAGGACATCCTTGAGTTCCATGCCGAAGTGCGCGACATGCTTGGCACTGTGCAGCGGCTGGCGGATGGCCTGGCGCAGCACCATACGGGCAGAAGTCAGCAAATCCTTACGGCGCAAGCCCACTACAGGGTTTAAGCCCAGGGTGTTTTCCGAGGCTTGGCGCTGCAGGTCATCGTTGTTCTTGTTGCTCATCTACGACGCTCCGTTGTCCTGAGACGAGTACCGGTTTTGGCTGTGGCGGTGGCACAGGAGAGGCCGGTACTACTGCTCGGGTGACCAGTGATAACGAACTGCGTACAGCGTGTCTGGATGAAAACGAAGGCGCGTCGTGCGGGTGGTCTTTGCGTGAGAAGACAGCCTGCGCTCGCTCGCGACTTCGGCATCTCGACTAGAGCCTGCAAAAAAAACGATGCAGGGAACTTGCCAGATCCATTGGTAACCCGACGTTAAGGTGTTGCGCACGCCAGCCATCCATTGGCTGTGCAGAGGCATTCAAGCAGATCAAATTAGAAAATGCGCTCTAAAACGCAAGAGTGCCTGATTAGAGCATCAGTTTGATGACAGACTCGGAAGGGTCGCGGGATTTGCCGGCTTTGGCCAGTTCCTCCAGGTACTCGGCCCAGAGCTGTTCCTGGCGCAGGCACAGTTGCTCCAGGTATTCCCAGGTGAACAGACCGCTGTCGTGGCCGTCATCGAAGGTCAGTTTCAGTGCGTACTGGCCAGCTGGTTCGATCGCGCTCAGGCCGACCCCGAGCTTGCCGAATTGCAGGATGGGGGTGCCGTGGCCCTGGACCTCGGCGGAGGGGGAGTGCACGCGCAGGAACTCGGCGGGCAGGTGGTAGACCTCGTTGGGCCCATAGCTGAGGCTCAGGGTCTTGGAGGCTTTGTGCAGATTGATTGCGGTGGGGAGTCGAGTCATAAGCGATCAGGGCCGCGAACGGCCCTGCCTGTAAGAGGGTGAGGCTTACAGAATATAACGAGACAGGTCTTCGTTCTGCGCCAATTCGCCCAGGTGGCTGTTGACATAGTCGGCGTCGATCTGGATCGGTGTTTCGCTGTGGGCACTGGCCAGGTCGCCAGCGCTGAACGACACCTCTTCCAGCAGACGCTCCAGCAGCGTGTGCAGGCGACGGGCACCGATGTTCTCGGTCTTCTCGTTGACCTGCCAGGCAATCTCGGCAAGGCGCTTGATGCCTTCCGGGGTGAACTCGATGTTCAGGCCTTCGGTCTTCAGCAGTTCGCGGTACTGTTCGGTCAGCGACGCATGTGGCTCACTGAGAATGCGCTCGAAGTCTTGCGGGCTCAGGGCCTTGAGTTCGACACGAATCGGCAGGCGGCCTTGCAGTTCGGGAACCAGGTCGCTTGGCTTGCTCAGGTGGAACGCACCCGAGGCGATGAACAGGATGTGGTCGGTCTTGACCATGCCCAGTTTGGTGTTCACCGTGCAGCCTTCAATCAGCGGCAGCAGGTCGCGTTGCACGCCCTCACGGGATACATCGGCACCGCCGACGTTGCCACGCTTGGCGACTTTGTCGATTTCGTCGATGAACACGATGCCGTGCTGCTCGACGGCTTCCAGGGCCTTGGCCTTGAGTTCTTCTTCGTTGACCAGGCGCCCGGCTTCTTCGTCGCGCACCAGCTTCAGGGCTTCCTTGACCTTGAGCTTGCGGCTCTTGCGCTTGCCCTTGCCCATGTTGGCGAACAGGTTCTGCAACTGGTTGGTCATCTCTTCCATGCCCGGCGGCGCAGAAATGTCGACGCCCATCGCCTCGGCGACTTCGATCTCGATTTCCTTGTCGTCCAGTTGGCCTTCACGCAGGCGCTTACGGAACAGCTGACGGGTGTTGGAGTCCTGGCTCGGGGCGGCGTCTTCGTTGAAACCTGTGCGGGCCGGTGGCAGCAGGGCGTCGAGGATACGCTCTTCGGCGGCGTCCTCTGCGCGATGGCGTACGCGCACCATTTCCTGTTCGCGCAGCAGCTTGATGGCGGCATCGGCCAGGTCGCGGATGATCGACTCGACGTCTCGGCCCACATAGCCGACTTCAGTGAACTTGGTCGCTTCGACCTTGATGAACGGTGCGTTGGCCAGCTTGGCCAGGCGCCGGGCGATTTCGGTTTTACCGACGCCGGTCGGGCCGATCATCAGGATGTTCTTCGGGGTCACTTCGACGCGCAGCTCAGCAGGCAGCTGCATCCGGCGCCAGCGGTTGCGCAAGGCAATGGCGACGGCGCGCTTGGCATCGTCCTGGCCGATGATATGGCGGTTAAGTTCGTGGACGATTTCGCGGGGGGTCATGGACATGGTGATAGGTGGTCCTTTAACGATGAGTTCAGCGTGGAAAAGCCCAGCGATGAAATGCTGGGCGCCAGAACAGCTGGTTACTCCGCCAGGTCCTCTTCCTCGATGGTCAGGTTGTGGTTGGTGAACACGCAGATATCGCCGGCGATACCCAGGGCCGTCTCGGTGATTTCGCGGGCCGACAGGTCGGTCTTCATCAGCAGCGCGCGTGCGGCGGCCTGGGCAAAGTTGCCGCCGGAGCCCATGGCAATCAGGCCATCTTCCGGCTCAACCACGTCACCGTTGCCGGTGATGATCAGCGAGGCATCTTTGTTAGCGACCGCGAGCATGGCTTCCAGGCGGCTCAGGGAGCGGTCGGTACGCCACTCCTTGGCCAGTTCGACGGCCGCGCGGATCAAGTGGCCCTGGTGCTTTTCCAGCTGGCCTTCAAAACGCTCGAACAGGGTGAACGCATCGGCGGTGGCGCCAGCGAAGCCAGCGAGCACCTGGCCGTGGTACAGGCGACGAACTTTCTTCGCGTTGCCTTTCATCACGGTGTTGCCGAGAGAAACCTGGCCGTCGCCGCCCATGACGACTTTGCCGTGGCGACGTACTGAAACGATGGTGGTCAAGGGGAGAGTCTCCACGCAGCGGGGCGAAAATGCCGATGCAGACTCATATGGGGGTGATGACGGGTATTTCAACTGCTACGGATGAGCGGTTGTTTTGCTGGCGGGTCTTGCCGGCTTCCCATGTGCCGTCTCAGGCGAGTCGGTCAGGGGGCGCTACGGTCTTACGCTGTCGTTGGCTTAAAAAAGAACCCCCGCTAAAAAGCGGGGGTTCTTCAGCAGCCTGAGGTGTCAGCAGGCTCAGGCTTCGTGGCTGATATGCCCGTCGACCAGGGTGTAACGTACGGCGCCTGGCAGGCAGTGGCCGATGAACGGGCAGTTTTCACCCTTGGAGCGCCATTGTTCGCCCGCGACAGTCGAGGCCTTCGGATCGAACAGCACCAGGTCGGCTGCTGCCCCCACCTTCAGTTCACCAACCGCCAGGCGCAAGGCGTGCGCCGGGCCGCTGGACAGGCGCTGGAGCAGGGTTGGCAGGTCCAGCAGGCCGTCTTCGACCAGCGTCAGGGCCAGCGGCAGCAGCAGTTCGACACTGCTGATACCTGGCTCGGTGGCGCCGAACGGTGCCAGCTTGGCGTCACGTTCGTGAGGCTGGTGATGGCTGGAAATGGCCTGGATTACACCGGCTTTCACGGCCTCGCGCAGGCCTTCGCGGTCGGCCCGGGTGCGCAGCGGTGGCTGGACGTGGTAAAGGCTGGAGAAGTCCACCAGCGCTTCATCGGTGAGGATCAACTGGTACAGGGCGACATCGGCGGTCACGGGCAGGCCCCGGGCCTGGGCCTGGGCAATCAGCTCGACGCCGCGGGCACTGGTCAGTTGGCTGAAGTGTGCGCGCACGCCGGTTTGTTCAACCAGCAGCAGGTCACGCGCCAGCGCCACGGTCTCGGCGGTTTCGGGAATACCCGGCAGGCCGAGGAAGCTGGCCATTGCGCCTTCATGGGCGAGGCCGCCCTGGGCCAGGTCGCGGTCCTGGGAGTGGAAGATCACCGTCAGGTCGAAGGTGGCGGCGTATTCCAGCGCGCGGCACAGGGTGCGAGTGTTGGCAAAGCCGCTCAGGCCATTGCCGAAGGCCACGCAGCCCGCATCTCGCAGGGCTATCAGTTCAGCCAGTTGCTCGCCTTCCAGGCCTTTGCTCAAGGCGCCGATCGGGAACACTTTGGCATGTCCGGCTTCACGGGCGCGGTCGAGAATCAGCTCGGCGACTGCCGAGGTATCCAGTATTGGCTTGGTCCGTGGCGGGCAGCACAGGCTGGTGACGCCACCGGCTGCAGCAGCACGGGTTTCACTGGCAATGGTGCCTTTGCGGCTGTAACCCGGCTCACGCAGGGCGACGCTGAGGTCGACGAGGCCCGGCGCAGCCACCAGGCCTTGGGCATCCAGGCTGCGCGCAGCGTTGAAGCCGGCCGGGGCGGCGCCGATTGCAACGATCTTGCCCGCGTCGATGTGCAGGTCGTTGACCTGGTCCAGGCCGCTGACCGGGTCGATGATCCGGGCGCCGAGAATGCTGAGGGTCACTGGGCGTTCTCCTGCTCGAATTGACGTTGTGCGGTCTGGCCGCTCATGGCCATGGACAGTACGGCCATGCGCACGGCAATGCCGTAGGTGACCTGATTGAGGATGACCGAGTGGGCACCATCGGCCACGGCCGATTCGATCTCGACCCCACGGTTGATCGGCCCCGGGTGCATGACGATGGCGTCCGGTTTGGCGCCGGCCAGGCGTGCGGTGGTCAGGCCGAACAGGCGGTAGAACTCGCCCTCGCTCGGCAGCAGGCCACCCTGCATGCGCTCACGTTGCAGGCGCAGCATGATCACCACGTCGACGTCTTTCAGGCCTTGCTCCAGGTCGGTGTAGACCTTCACGCCGTACTGCTCGATGCCCACTGGCAGGAGGGTTTTCGGGCCGATCACGCGGATGTCCGGGCAGCCCAGGGTTTTCAGCGCGAGCATGTTCGAGCGGGCGACCCGCGAGTGCAGGATGTCGCCAACGATAGCCACCGAGAGGTTCTCGAAGCTGCCCTTGTGGCGACGGATGGTCAGCATGTCGAGCATGCCCTGGGTCGGGTGTGCGTGGCGGCCGTCGCCACCGTTGATGATCGCCACGTCCGGGCACACGTGCTCGGCAATGAAGTGTGCAGCACCGGAGTCGGCATGACGGACCACGAACATGTCGGCCGCCATGGCCTCGAGGTTGCGCAGCGTGTCGAACAGCGTCTCGCCCTTGCTGGTCGAGGAGGTCGACACGTTCAGGGTGATCACGTCCGCCGAGAGTCGCTGGGCAGCCAGCTCGAAGGTGGTACGGGTACGGGTGGAGTTCTCGAAGAACACGTTGCACACGGTTTTACCGCGCAGCAATGGGACCTTTTTCACGGCCCGGGCACCGACTTCCAGGAAGGAGTCGGCGGTATCGAGGATTTCGGTCAGCAGTTCGCGGGGCAAACCGTCGAGCGAGAGAAAGTGGCGCAGCTGGCCCTGATCATTGAGCTGCAGCGGGCGCTTGGCGTCGATTGGCGTCATCGCAGGGGACTCTTAAAGTGCGGAAACGGTGGCGAGGTCCTGGCGCTCTAGGGCGAGCGGGGCGGGGCCGAGCAATTTTACCCGTTCATGGGCAGCCAGGGACAGGGTTGCACCGACCACATTCGGACGGATCGGCAGTTCGCCAGCGTCCAGGTCGAGCAGGCAGACCAGGGTGACACTGGCTGGACGGCCGTAATCGAACAGTTCGTTGAGGGCGGCGCGGATGGTACGACCGCTCATCAACACGTCATCCACCAACACCAGGTGCTGGCCTTCGATCTCGAAGGGCAGCTCTGACGGACGCACTTGCGGGTGCAGGCCGTTCTGGCTGAAGTCGTCGCGGTAGAACGATACGTCCAGTGTGCCGAGCGCGGCGTCCTGTTGGCCAAGGGCTTCAAGCAGGGCCTGGGCAACCCATACACCGCCCGTGCGGATGCCAATGTAGCGCGGCTCGGTGATGTTACGGCGGGCCAGATGCGCCTGCAGGTCGCTGGCCATCTGCCGGATCAGTTCGGCGGGATTGGGTAGGCTCATGCTTGCTCCTCAAGAGGCCGGGCGCTAGTACGGTCCGGCTTGAATCCGTGATCAGGGTTGCATCAGCCCGGCATTGGCTTCCAGCCACCCTTGCAGCAGCAGGGCGGCGGCAATGGCGTCGACCGGGTTGTCGCGGTAGCTGCCGCGCTGACCGCCACGGGCCATGCGCTCGCCCTTGGCTTCAAAGGTGGTCAGGCGTTCATCGTGGGTGTGCACAGGCAGGTTGAAGCGGCCATTCAGGCGGCGGGCGAATTTCTCGGCGCGGGCGCTCATTTCGCTGGGCGTGCCGTCCATGTTCAACGGCAGGCCGACGACAATTGCGTCGGGCTGCCATTCCTTGATCAGTTTTTCCACCTGGGTCCAGTCCGGCACGCCGTTCTGCGCTTTCAGCGTGCACAGTTCGCGGGCTTGCCCGGTGATCATCTGGCCAACGGCCACGCCAATCTGTTTGCTGCCATAGTCAAAACCCAGCAGTAGTCTTGGTGCACTCATCAGGCGTGCCCCGCCTGGCTGGTCAGCAGGCTGAGGTTGATCCCCAGGCTGGCTGCGGCCGCTTCAAGGCGCAGGTCGCTGGTCAGGCCGAAGATGATCTCGGGATCGAATGGGCAATTGAGCCAGGCATTGTCCGCGAGCTCTGCCTCAAGCTGCCCGGCTTCCCAGCCGGCATAACCCAGGGTGATAAGGCTGTTTTCCGGGCCTGTACCGTCGGCAATGGCGAACAGGACGTCCTGCGAGGTGGACAGCGACAAGCCTTCGAGCTCGATGGTTGCCTGGTAGGTCGGGCCGCGGCTGTGGAGCACGAAACCGCGGTCGGTCTGTACCGGGCCACCCATGTAGATGGGTATCTGCAGGCAGCGCGTCGGCGTTTCGGTGTCCGGTCGCAGTTGCTCGAGGATATCGGCCAGGTTCAACTCCTGTGGCCGGTTGACCACCAGGCCCATGGCGCCGCTCTCGTTGTGTTCAACGATGTAGGTCAGGGTCTGGGCAAAGTTCGGATCGGCCATGTGCGGCATGGCAATCAGAAACTGGTGCTTGAGGTAGGTCGGGGCGATGTTCTTCATGACCCTTAGTGTGGCGTTGAGGCGCCCTACTGACAAGCCTGAGGCACGCCCTTTAATTGCTCGAAAGGCGGTCGCCGCGGGCGAAGCGCCAGGTACGGATGATCTCCAGCCGGTCGATGTCGGCAAGATCCCCGGTGAAGGGCGCAAATGGCGCCGCCAGGCGCACGATACGCTGTGCTGCCTGATCGAGCAGCGGTTGCCCGGACGACTCCAGTACCAGTACCTCATAGAGCGAGCCGTCGCGGTTGATCGAGACCATCAGGCGCAGGCTGCCGTAGATCTGCTGGCGGCGTGCTTCGTCGGGGTAATTGAGGTTGCCGATGCGCTCGACCTTCTTGCGCCATTCCTCTTTGTACCAAGCGCCTTTGTCGCGCATGGTCGAGGCGGCATTGAGCCGATGGATGCGTGGGCGCTTGGCGTAGGCTTGCTGTTCATGGGCCAGTTCGGCCTCCAGGCTGGCGATCTGGCTGGACAGTTCCGAGCTGTCGAATTCCGGTACCGCCACCTTGGGTTTTGGTTGCGGTTTGACTTCCTTGGGCCGGGTTTCGACTTTCTGCGGTTTGGCGGCCTGGGTGGTGACCACAGCCTTGGGTGGTGTCGGCTGCGGCAGCACTTCCTGCCGTGCGGCAGGCGGTGGCGTTACCTTGTTGATCGTGCTGTCCTGGAAGGGCGCCAGTTCAGTGGTCTTGGGCACCGCTTTCTTGTCCAGGGTGCCGCTGCCTTTCTGGTTGTCCTGAGCCAGGAAGTCCGCTTTCTTTGGTGGCGCTTCACTCTTGAACGTGGCCAGGGTGATTTCCAGGGTCCGCCGAATTTCTTCGGGTTTGGCAAAGGTAAAGCTCAGGCCCAGGATCAGCGCCAAGTGCAGCAGCGCCGCCAGAAAAAGGGTAAAGCCGAGCCGGTCCGCCGGGCGAACGCGGGGCGGGGCAAAATCGGCGGGGATGTCGGCGGGGAGCGTCATGGGTTATCCAGCAGCCGGGGTGAAACCGGCAAAGCGGGCGGCCAGGTCGAAAAAAGGACCGGCATCATAACCCACTCTGCGCAGTTTCCCTGCCTCGACTGTCAGCGTGCCTTGAGCTTGCGATCAATGGCGTCCATCAACTGCACGCCAATCCGGGTACCGAAGGCGTTATCGATTTCGCGGATGCAGGTCGGGCTGGTGACGTTGATTTCGGTCAGGTGCTCGCCAATCACGTCCAGGCCGACAAACAGCAGGCCTTTCTCGCGCAGGGTTGGGCCGACCTGTGCGGCGATCCAGCGGTCGCGCTCGGTCAACTCGCGGGCTTCGCCACGTCCGCCGGCAGCCAGATTGCCGCGTGTTTCACCGCTGGCCGGAATCCGTGCCAGGCAGTAGGGCACTGGCTCGCCGTCGATCATCAGGATGCGCTTGTCGCCATCCTTGATGGCCGGCAGGTAGGCTTGCGCCATGATCTGCTGGGTGCCATGGGCCGTCAGTGTTTCAAGGATCACCGACAGGTTGGGGTCACCCACGCGGTGGCGGAAAATCGACGCACCGCCCATGCCGTCCAGCGGCTTGAGGATGACGTCACCGTGCTCGGTGGCAAAGTCGCGCAGGATATCCGGGCGGCGGCTGACCACGGTCGCCGGCGTGCAGTGCGGGAACAGGGTGGCGAACAGCTTTTCGTTGCAGTCACGCAGGCTCTGTGGGCGGTTGACCACCAGCACGCCCGCGGCCTCGGCCTGCTCCAGCAGGTAGGTGCTGTAGACGAACTCCATGTCGAAGGGCGGATCCTTGCGCATCAGGATGACGTCCAGGTCGCTCAGGGCGCCGTCGGTTTCCGCTTCCAGGTCGAACCAATGCTCGGGGTCGGCAAACACGCGCAGTGGGCGCATCCGTGCCCGGGCCTGGCCCTCGCGTTGGTAAAGATCCTGCTGCTCCATGTAGAACAGCGACCAGCCGCGTTCCTGGGCGGCCAGCAGCATGGCCAGCGAGCTGTCCTTCTTGTAGGAGATGCGCGCAATGGGGTCCATGACAATCCCGAGGCGAACGCTCATGGGGTATATCCTCTCGGCGGCAGCAGGCCGCAGTGGCTCAAATGAAAAGTGGCGTCAGGGTGGCGCCGGCGACGCTGGCGGTCAAGCGGAAAACGCATCGTGGGCGACCCCGGCGCAGGCCGATGGAATGCACCTTGAGAGTGTGCTAAAAAGGCCTGGCATGTGGCCTGCACGGCCCTTCCAGGCGATGGTAGAGCAATTATGGGACAGCCCGAAGCGGCATTGAAGGTGATGGTCATCGACGACTCGAAGACGATTCGTCGTACCGCGCAGATGTTGCTCGGCGAAGCCGGTTGCACCGTCATTACCGCCACTGACGGTTTTGACGCCCTGGCCAAGATTGTCGACCACCATCCCGATATCATTTTCGTCGATGTGTTGATGCCGCGCCTGGACGGTTACCAGACCTGCGCAGTGATCAAACACAACAGTATGTTCAAGGATACGCCGGTGGTCATGCTGTCATCCCGTGATGGGCTGTTCGACAAGGCCCGCGGCCGGGTTGTCGGCTCTGATCAGTTTTTGACCAAGCCTTTCAGCAAGGAAGAACTGCTGGACGCGATCAAGGCGCATGTGCCGGGTTTCGCCGCAGAAGCACAACACGCACCCTGATGCTGCGCACCTGGCGCGGCATCCTTTCCTTCGATGGGGAATAGCATGGCCCGAGTTCTGATCGTCGATGATTCGCCGACTGAAATGTACAAACTGACCGGAATGCTCGAAAAACACGGGCATCAGGTGCTCAAGGCTGAAAATGGCGCCGACGGTGTGGCGCTGGCGCGCCAGGAAAAACCCGACGCGGTACTGATGGACATCGTCATGCCAGGCATGAACGGCTTCCAGGCGACCCGCCAACTGAGCAAGGACCCTGAGACCAGTGGTATCCCGGTGATTATCGTGACCACCAAGGACCAGGAAACCGACAAGGTCTGGGGCACGCGTCAGGGCGCCCGCGACTACCTGACCAAACCGGTGGATGAGCAGACCCTGATCAAGACCCTCGACGGCGTACTCAAGGGTTGACCACCCGGCCCAAGGGCGAGTCGCTGACGGCATTTGAACTGCTGTTGGACATCGACCGCCGCTGCCGCCTGTTGGCGGCCGACCTGCCGTTACAGGAGACCCGCCTGCAGAGTTGGAGCGGGATCGGCTTTCGTATTGCTGAACAGTGGTTTGTCGCGCCGATGCAGGAAGTTGCCGAAGTGCTGCAGGAGCCTCGCCTCAGCCGTATCCCCGGGGTCAAGCCCTGGGTGCTTGGCGTCGCTAACCTGCGTGGGCGGTTGTTGCCGGTGATGGACCTGTGTGGGTATTTCGGCCTGGCCCAGAGCGGTTTGCGCAAGCAGCGCCGCGTACTGGTGCTGGATCATCAGGAGGTGTTTGCCGGGCTGCTGGTCGACGAAGTTGCCGGTCTGCAGCACTTTCCGCTGCGCAGCCTGGACCTCACCGTGCCGTCGCCGCTGTTGGCCGGGGCAGGGCCCTTTGTCCAGGGCCACTTTCAACGTGAGCGTTGCTGGGGAATCTTCAGTCCATTTGCCCTGTCGCAGGCAACGGGCTTTCTCGATGTGGCGCTGTAAAGGAATGTCGAACCCGTGACCAAGACCTTTCCCTCGGTACAAGGCTCTCGCAGCAGCGCGCAGATTGCCGTGCTGTTTATCGTGCTGATCCTGTCGATCATCCTGTTGTTCGCCAATTTCGCCTACCTCAATACCCAGGCCAATTACGACAAGCAGTACATCGGGCATGCCGGCGAGTTGCGCGTGTTGTCCCAGCGTATTGCCAAGAACGCCACTGAAGCGGCTGCGGGCAAGGCGCGGGCCTTCAAGTTGTTGAGTGATGCACGCAATGACTTTGAGCAGCGTTGGGGCTATTTGAAGAAGGGCGATCACGCCACCGGCCTGCCCTCCGCTCCGCCTGCCGTGCGTAGCGAAATGGAGGCCGTGCTGAGTGACTGGGAAAACCTGCGCAAATACACCGATACGATCCTGGCCAGTGAGCAGACCGTATTGTCGCTGCACCAGGTGGCGGCAACCCTGTCCGAGACGGTTCCGCAGTTGCAGGTCGAATACGAGAAGGTCGTGGAGATCCTCCTCAAGAACGGCGCCCCGGCCAGCCAGGTTGCGGTAGCCCAGCGCCAGGCGCTGTTGGCCGAACGCATTCTCGGCTCGGTCAATACAGTGCTGGCCGGCGATGACACCTCCGTTCAGGCCGCGGATGCCTTTGGGCGCGATGCGACGCGCTTTGGTCAGGTCCTTGAGGGCATGCTGGCGGGCAACCCGTCGATTCAACTGACCCGTGTTCAAGACCCCGATGCCCGTGCTCGCCTGACTGAAATCGCTGAACTGTTCCAGTTCGTCGCGGGCTCCGTGGACGAAATTCTCGAGACGTCCCCCGAGTTGTTCCGGGTGCGTGAAGCGGCCAGCAACATTTTCAACCTGTCGCAGACCTTGCTCGATGAGGCCTCGCGTCTGGCCAATGGCTTCGAGAACCTGGCCGCAGGGCGCACGCTGGACACCGTTGGCGGCTACGCGCTGGGTTTGCTGGCACTGGCCTCGATCATTCTGATCGGCCTGGTGATGGTGCGTGAAACCCATCGCCAACTGCATGAGACGGCAGAAAAAAATGAGCGCAACCAGCAGGCAATCATGCGCCTGTTGGATGAAATCGAAGACCTGGCCGACGGCGACCTGACCGTCACTGCCTCGGTCACCGAGGACTTTACCGGAGCTATTGCCGACTCGATCAATTACTCGATCGACCAGCTTCGCGACCTGGTGGCGACGATCAACCAAAGTGCCGAGGAAGTTGCCAGCGCGGTGCAGGATACTCAGACCACAGCCCGTCAGTTGGCTAAGGCGTCCGAGCACCAGGCTCAGCAGATCAGTGATGCGTCGATGGCCGTCGGTGACATGGCTGAGTCGATCGATCGGGTTTCGACCCACGCCTATGAGTCGGCCAAAGTGGCTGAGCGAGCGGTGGCGATTGCCAACAAGGGCAACGAGGTGGTTCACAACACCATCCACGGCATGGACAACATCCGTGAGCAGATTCAGGACACCGCCAAGCGCATCAAGCGCCTTGGCGAGTCTTCTCAGGAAATCGGCGATATCGTCAGCCTGATCGATGACATTGCCGATCAGACCAACATTCTTGCGCTCAACGCTGCGATTCAGGCGTCCATGGCCGGTGAGGCTGGACGTGGTTTCGCCGTGGTCGCTGATGAAGTGCAGCGCTTGGCTGAGCGTTCGTCTTCGGCGACACGGCAAATCGAGGCGCTGGTGCGAGCGATTCAGGCCGATACCAACGAAGCGGTGATTTCCATGGAACAGACCACCGCCGAGGTGGTCCGTGGTGCGCGCCTGGCCCAGGATGCCGGGGTGGCCCTGGCAGAAATCGAAGGGGTGTCGCAGACCTTGGCCGAGCTGATTCTGAGCATCTCCGATGCCGCCCAGTTGCAAACGTCTTCGGCTGGGCAGATCTCCCATACCATGGCGGTGATTCAGCAGATCACCTCGCAAACCTCGTCCGGCTCGACCGCGACGGCCGAGAGCATTGGCAATCTGGCCCGTATGGCCAGTGAAATGCGGCGTTCGGTGTCGGGTTTTACCTTACCGCCGGCTCGCTGACCCTGACTACTGGAGGGCTTATGGTTGATCGTCACGCTACTGTTGCCCTGGTCTGGGTCAATGCCGCCATTGCCGAGTGCCTGGGTGCTGCGCGCAAGGCGCTGGAGCATTTTGCCGCTGAACCGGGGGATATCGAGGTACTGGCCGACGTTGTCGAGCCGATACATCAGGTTGTGGGTTGTTTGCAGATGCTCGAATTGCAGGGGGCTGTGCTGCTGGCCGAGGAGGTGGAGCAACTAAGCTTGGCCTTGCAGCAACGGCGCGTGGCTGCCCGTGGTGAAGCGCTGGGCGCCTTGTTCCGGGGGCTGGATCAGTTACCCCTGTACCTGGAGCGTCTGCGTGCTGCCGGGCGTGACCTTCCGTTGGTGCTCCTGCCGCTGCTCAACCCATTGCGTACGGCTCGCGGTGCCGAGCCACTGCTGCAACCCCCGTTGAATGATGTGCCGCCGAGCGAGCCTGACGTTGCCCAGGGGCAAGGCAACCTGGAGTTGTCCCTGAGTGGGCTGCGCGACCGCTTGCAGATCGGCTCGGACCGTGATGCCTTGCGCTCGGTGGTCGCCGCTGTCTGTGAAGACTTGCGATGGGCCAAGGAGCGCCTGGACCTCTTTGTGCGCGGCGACCGTCAGCAGGTCGATGAGCTGGAGGCGCTGCTGGCGCCCTTGCGACAGACGGCCGATACCCTCGCGGTGCTTGGTTTTGGCCAGCCGCGCCGGGTCATCATCGATCAGGTTTCGGTCTTGCAGGGGCTGGCACGCGGGCAGCGCGCCCCGGACGATGCCGTATTGATGGATGTGGCGGGTGCGTTGCTGTATGTCGAGGCGACGCTGGCCGGCATGGTCGGTTCGATTGATTCGCCTGGGCAGGCCCAGCCGCCGGGTGCCGATCTGGCTGAAGTACGCCAAGTGGTCTTTGATGAATCTCATGGGGTGCTGCAGCAAGCCAAGGAACTGATCGCCGATGCCTTGGAGGGCGGTTGGGAGCGCCAGCGCCTGGAGCCATTGCCAGGGCTCTTCACGCAAGTTCGTGGTGCCCTGGCGATGCTCATGCTGCCGCGTGCGTCGCGCTTGTTGCGCTACTGTGGCGACTATGTCGAAAGCCGCTTGCTCGGCAGTGAGCAACTGCCGGATGCCAGTACCCTGGAGCCTTTCGCCGACGCCATCTGCAACCTTGAATGTTACCTGCAGTACCTGAGCGCTGATCCTCAGGCGCAGGTCGAGCGCTTCCTTGAGCAGGCTGAGCGTAGTTTCACGGTGCTGGGGTATGTGCTCGAGTCACCGCGTGTCGAGATGTCGGCACCGGTCGAGGCAGACGTCGCGACAATCGATGACGAGCTTCGCGAGGTGTTTCTCGAAGAGGCCGAGGATGTTCTTCAGCACTTGAATGAGCAGTGGGTCCAGTGGCGCAGTGATACGCGCCTGCGACCGGTGTTGGTCGAGCTGCGTCGAGGCTTTCATACCCTCAAGGGTAGCGGGCGGATGGTGCATGCAATGGTCGTGGCTGAACTGGCGTGGTCGGCAGAACATCTGCTTAACCGCATGCTCGAAGGCCGTGTGGCGCCGGGGGAGCCGGTACTGGCAAGCCTGGAGCAGGCGTTGGCGCTGTTTCCAGCGTTACTGGCCGAATACGCCGAAGGCCGGCCACTGATGAACGAGACGGTGGAGCAGTTATCACTGCACTTGCATGCCTTGGCCATGAACGATGTACCGCAGACCGACAACGCCGAGGCCATTGACCCGCAGTTGCTGGAGATCTTCCGCAATGAAGCGCAGGCCCATTTGGCCAGCCTTGATGCGTTCCTGCAGAGTGCCGATGAGCAACTGCCGCTGCCGGTCAGTGACGACCTGCAACGGGCCCTGCATACCCTCAAAGGCAGCGCGGCAATGGCGGGGGTGGTGCCGATTGCTGAGCTGGCGGCTGCCCTTGACCTGCTCGTACGTGAGTACAAGGCTCATCAATTGGGTGTTGATCTGGACGAGATCTACCTGCTGCAAACCGCTGATGCCTTGTTGCACCGGGGCCTGGAGCAGCTCGACAGCACACCGTTGGCACCGATCATGGGTGCCGAGCTGCTGATCGAACAGGTAGATCAGGCGGTGAAGACCCGTTTGCGGGCCTTGCTGGAGGCGCCTAGTGCAGGCCTGCGGGTCAAGCGTGACCCACAGTTGATTGCCAGCTTCCTGGCGCAGGGCATGGACATTCTGCTTGATGCCGAGTCGTTGCTGCTGCGTTGGCAGGAACACCCCGAGCAGCGTCAGGAGCTGAGCGCCCTGCTCGACGAATTGACCACGCTGGGGCAGAGCGCACACCTGGCGGACCTCTGGCAGGTGGATGAGCTCTGCGAGGCCTTGCTCGATCTCTACGGCGCTGTTGAGGAAAGCAGTGTTGTGGTCAGCCCGCGTTTCTTCGAGGAGGCGCAGCATGCCCATGAGGCGCTGATCGGCATGCTCGACCAGATCGCTGCGGGCCAGGAAGTTCAGGCCAGCCCTGAGCACCTGCACGCCTTGCGTGAACTGTTGGAGGAGGGGCTGGACCCTGCCGCCATGGGCCTGGTTCGTAGCGCCGGCGGGCAGTCGCAGGTGCATGAGTTGGGCGAGGCGACGGCGGCCCTGGCCGAGCAGTTACCCGACGAAACGCTGGTGCAACTGTTCCTCGAAGAGGCCGTGGATATTCTCGAGGGGGCTGATCAAACCCTGGCACGCTGGCGTGTCGAGCCTGAAAACAGCGCCGCGCTGTCATCGCTGCAACGCGATTGGCATACCCTCAACGGTGGCGCCCAGATGGCTGGCGTCAGTGCCGTAGCCGAACTGGCCCAGGCACTGGAAAGCTTCTATGAGGGCCTGGTGGATCGGCGTTTCAATGCATCGCCAGCGCTGTTTGAACTGCTGCTCGACAGTCACGCATTGTTGGCCCGGATGCTCGACCAGTTACAACAGGGCCAGATGCCGTTATCGGCGCTTGACGCGCTCACGGCATTGCGTGAGTTCCGTCAGGAGGACGCCGGGCCTGCGCCGGTTCAGCCGGTGACACAGAAGCCGGCAGAAGAGGGCGACAAGGAGCTGCTGGAGATTTTCCTGGAGGAAGGTTTCGATATCGTCGAAAGCTCTGGGGCAGCCTTGTTGCGCTGGCAGGCTGAGCCACGCAATACGCTGGAAGTGGAGAACCTGTTACGCGATCTGCACACCCTGAAAGGGGGCGCGCGGATGGTCGAGATCGCACCGATTGGCGACCTCGCCCATGAACTGGAGTTTCTGTTTGAGCAGTTGGCCGCCGGTCATCTTCAGCCCAGTGCGGCGCTGTTCAGCCTGCTGCAGAATTGCCATGACCGCCTGGCACACATGCTCGATGCCGTGCGCCTGCAGCAACCGCTGCCTGCCCCCACCGCACTGATCGACTACATCCGTAATTTCACCAGTGCTGCGGTCAGCGAAAGCCAACCACAAAGCGACAGCGTGGTAGCCGAGGCGCCTGCCCCGACGCCTGAACGACCGGCGGCCGACCAGGTGAAAGTGGCTGCTGAGCTGCTCGACGACCTGGGCAACCTCGCCGGTGAGAATTCAATCATTCGCGGGCGTATCGAGCAGCAGGTGAATGATGCGCAAACGGCCCTGGGTGAAATGGAAACCACGCTGGAGCGGATGCGTGACCTGTTGCGTCGGCTCGACAGCGAAACCCAGGGCCGCGCGCTCGGTGCGCAGCCGAGCGAAGGTGAGCCGCTGGGTTATGAAGAGTTCGACCCGCTGGAAATGGACCGTCACTCGCAATTGCAGCAGTTGTCCCGTGCGTTGTTTGAGTCGGCTTCGGACCTGCTCGACCTGAAAGAGACCTTGAGTATCCGCGCCCAAGAGGCGCAGACCCTGTTGCAGCAGCAGGCACGGGTGAATACCGACCTGCAGGAAGGTCTGATGAGCACCCGCATGGTGCCGTTCGAGCGCATGGTACCGCGCCTGCAGCGGGTGGTTCGCCAGGTCGCCAGCGAGTTGGGCAAACAGGTCGAGCTAGTGGTCGGCAATGCCGAAGGCGAGTTGGATCGCAGTGTGCTTGAGCGCATGGTCGCACCGTTGGAACACATGCTGCGCAACGCAGTCGACCATGGCCTGGAGCCCCGGGAGGTGCGCCTTGCCGCGGGCAAGCCGGAGCAAGGGCTGATTGCCTTGAACCTGCTGCATGAAGGTGCCGATATCGTCATCGAGATGTCGGACGACGGTGCCGGTGTGTCGTTGGAGGCCGTGCGCCGCAAGGCCATCAAGCGCGGGCTGCTGGACCCGGCCGCCGAGATCAGTGATCACGAGGTCATGCAGTTCATTTTGCAGCCAGGGTTCTCCACCGCTGAAAAAATCACCCAGATCTCCGGGCGAGGGCTGGGGATGGATGTGGTGCATGAGGAGGTCAAGCAACTGGGCGGGTCGATGATCATCGACTCGATCCCGGGTAAAGGTGCGCGCTTTCTGATTCGCTTGCCGTTTACCGTGTCGGTCAACCGGGCGTTGATGGTGCACAGTAGCGATGAGCAGTATGCGATCCCGCTGAACACCATCGAGGGTATCGTCCGGGTGCCTCCGGCCGAGCTCGAAGCCTGTTACCAGCTGGATCCTCCGCGTTATGAGTACGCTGGGCACCGTTATGAACTGCACTACCTGGGGGGGCTTCTGGAGGATCTGCCGCCACCTCGCTTGCTCGGCCAGACCCTGCCCCTGCCCGTGCTGTTGGTGCATTCTCAAGAACAGCAGTTTGCGGTTCAGGTCGATGCCCTGTCCGCCAGTCGCGAGATCGTGGTCAAGAGCCTGGGGCCGCAGTTCGCTTCGGTTCAAGGGCTGTCCGGGGCGACCATCCTGGGGGATGGGCGAGTGGTGCTGATTCTCGACTTGCTCGCCCAATTGCGCGCGCAGCAGTTGCGACCCGCCCAACTGCCAAGTGCCGAGCGTGGCTCACTGCATACGTTGGCCGAGCGTACCGTCATGCGCCCACCGCTGGTGTTGGTCGTGGATGACTCGGTGACTGTGCGCAAGGTCACTGGGCGCCTGCTTGAGCGCCACGGCATGAACGTCCTGACCGCCAAGGACGGCGTCGATGCCATGGCGTTGTTGCAGGAGCACCGCCCGGACGTGGTCTTGCTCGACATCGAAATGCCGCGCATGGATGGCTTCGAGGTCGCGACCCGGGTTCGCCAGGACCCGCGGCTCAAGGACCTGCCGATCATCATGATCACGTCGCGTACCGGGCAAAAGCACCGTGACCGGGCGATGGCCATTGGCGTGAATGAATACATGGGCAAGCCGTATCAAGAGTCGGTGCTGCTGCAGAGTATTGCCCAGTGGAGTACGCACAATGCTTGAACAACCCGTCCGCAACGGGGGGCGTAGCAGCCTGACCGGTCTGCTACTGCCGCTGAGTGATCGCAGCCTGGTGTTGCCGAACGTCGCGGTGGCCGAGCTGATTGGCTATCGTCCTGGCATGCAGGTGTTGGAGGGTTTCGACTGGCACCTGGGGTGGATCGACTGGCGCAATCAGCGCTTGCCTCTGATCAGTTTCGAGGCCGCGTGTGGCGGCTCTACACAGGTGGGCGAGCGGGCACGGATCGTCGTGCTCAACTCGCTGGGCGACAGCCGCCTGCGTTTCATGGCGTTACTGGTGCAGGGCATCCCGCGCTCCTGCAAGCTGGACAGCCAGCTCAACTACGTTGATGTGCCGTTGGCCCCGCTGGAGTTGGCGGCCGTGCAGGTCGGTGAGTTGGTGGCGCGGGTGCCGGATCTGGTCGCCTTGGAGCGTCTACTACTAGAGGCGGGGGTGGTTTGAGGCGAATGCCTGTGTAGCATGAGCCTGCAAGAGGACCTTGGAGGGCAGCGCCACATGTACCATGGTGAACGCTTCAATGCATGGACCCACCTCGTCGGCGCGCTACTGGCCGCTGTCGGCGCGACATGGCTGATAGGGATTGCGGTACTGCAAGGCGACCCCTGGAAAATTGTCAGCCTGACGATCTACGGCTTCACCTTGCTGTTGCTGTATAGCATCTCCACGCTTTATCACAGCGTACGCGGCAAGGCCAAAACGGTCATGCGCAAGCTTGATCATCTGTCGATCTACCTGCTCATTGCGGGCAGTTACACGCCATTCTGCCTGGTCAGTTTGCGTGGCCCCTGGGGCTGGAGCCTGTTTGGCACCGTCTGGGGGCTGGCAGTGATCGGTATGCTGCAGGAAATCAAACCGCGCTCCGAGGCGCGGGTGATGTCGATCGTCATCTACGCGGTGATGGGATGGATCGTGCTGGTCGCGGTCAAGCCGCTACTGGCCAGCCTGGGCACTGCGGGGTTTGCCTGGCTGGCCGGTGGTGGGGCGTTCTACACCATCGGGATCATCTTCTTTGCCTATGACAGCCGCTTTCGCCATTGGCACGGCATTTGGCATCTGTTCGTGATCGCCGGCAGCCTGATGCATTTTGTCGCGGTGTTTTTCTACGTGCTTTAGAAATCACCCCACAGTTGTTGGGCAACGGCCAGTGCTACCACGGGTGCGGTTTCCGTGCGCAGTACCCGTGGGCCCAGGCGTGCGGCGTGGAACCCGGTGCTTTTGGCCTGTTCGACTTCCGCCTCCGAGAGGCCGCCTTCGGGGCCAATCAAAAAGGCCAGGTGCTCGGGTCTGGCGTGGCTGATCATTGGCTCGGCGACTGGGTGCAGGACCAGCTTCAGCGCTTCGTCGCGTTGCTTGAGCCAGTCGGCCAGCAGCATAGGGGCATGAATGACCGGCAGGCGTGAGCGACCGCACTGTTCACAGGCGCTGATCGCTACCTGGCGCCAGTGGGCCAGGCGCTTGTCGGCGCGCTCGTCCTTGAGGCGGACTTCACAGCGCTCGCTGACAATCGGGGTGATTTCGTTGGCACCCAACTCGGTGGCCTTCTGGATTGCCCAGTCCATCCGCTCGCCGCGTGACAGGCCTTGGCCCAGATGGACGTGCAGCATCGACTCGGCTTGGCCCGGCAGGGTTTCGCTGAGCACCACGCGTACGTTTTTCTTGCCGACTTCCAGCAGCTCGCCGAGGTATTCCTGGCCGCTGCCGTCAAACAGCTGTACAGCGTCGCCAGTGGCCATGCGCAGTACGCGGCCGATGTAATGGGCCTGGGCTTCAGGCAGGTCATGCTCGCCAAGGCTCAGCGGGGCATCAATGAAAAAACGGGACAGTCTCATGTCGGTCTCTGAATCAAAACGGGCGATTGGCGCATTGCTCACCCCCGAAGGCCGGTAGGGCCGGCCCCCAGGGTGTGCACTAGCCCGGATCGCGGAAGTCTGGGTGGAAGTTACTGGGCACGGCAACGCTCAGGCTGTCACGCGTGGCGATGTCGATGCCTTCACTGGCGACCTCGGCAAGGAAATCGATTTGTTCCGGGGTGATGACATACGGCGGCAGGAAGTACACCACGCTGCCCAGTGGGCGCAGCAGTGCGCCGCGGCTCAGCGCGTGCTCGAAGACTTTCAGGCCGCGCCGCTCCTGCCACGGGTAAGGCGTCTTGCTGGCCTTGTCCTGAACCATCTCGATGGCCAGGGTCATGCCCGTCTGGCGCACTTCGGCCACATGCGGATGATCGGCCAGGTGTGCCGTGGCGCTGGCCATGCGCTGGGCCAGGGCCTTGTTGTTCTCGATGACGTTGTCTTGCTCGAAGATATCCAGGGTCGCCAGGGCCGCCGCGCAGGCCAGCGGGTTGCCGGTATAGCTGTGCGAATGAAGGAACGCGCGCAGGGTCGGGTAATCGTCGTAGAACGCGTTGTACACCTGGTCGGTGGTCAGGCAGGCGGCCAGCGGCAGATAGCCGCCGGTCAGGGCCTTGGACAAGCAGAGGAAATCTGGCCGGATGCCGGCCTGCTCGCACGCGAACATCGTTCCGGTACGGCCGAAGCCTACGGCGATCTCGTCGTGGATCAGGTGAACCCCGTAGCGGTCACAGGCTTCGCGCAACAGCTTGAGGTACACCGGATGGTACATGCGCATGCCACCGGCACCCTGAATCAAGGGCTCGACAATGACTGCCGCGATGGTCGCATGGTGTTCGGCCAGGGTCTGCTCCATGGCCGCGAACATCGTGCGCGAATGCGCCTCCCAACTGACCCCTTCTGGGCGCAAATAGCAGTCTGGGCTTGGTACTTTGATCGTATCGAGCAACAGCGCCTTGTAGGTTTCGGTGAACAGCGGGACGTCACCGACCGACATGGCCGCGATGGTTTCGCCGTGGTAGCTGTTGCTCAGGGTGACGAAGCGCTTTTTCTCCGGCTGGCCTTGGTTTAGCCAGTAGTGAAAGCTCATTTTCAGTGCGACTTCGATGCAGGAAGACCCATTATCGGCGTAAAAACACCGATTGAGTCCGTCAGGCGTGAGCTTGACCAGGCGCTCTGAAAGTTCGATGACCGGTTGATGACTGAAACCGGCCAGAATCACGTGCTCAAGTTGATCGACCTGATCCTTGATGCGCTGGTTGATGCGTGGGTTGGCATGGCCAAACACATTCACCCACCAGGAACTGACCGCATCCAGGTAGCGTTTGCCTTCAAAATCTTCGAGCCAGACGCCTTCGCCGCGCTTGATCGGGATCAGCGGCAGTTGCTCGTGGTCTTTCATCTGGGTGCAGGGGTGCCACAGGACCTTGAGGTCACGTTGCATCCACTGTTGATTCAGGCCCATCGGCTCTCTCCTGGCGATGCGTATTCGGGTATGCGCGCAAGCCTATGCAAAGCGTTGGAGGAGAACAACCCATAGTGCGTGATCCTGCCCTGGCTCGCTGGCGAGGCCGACCATGCTGGCGTATCCTTCACGCAGCTTTCTTGGGGTGCTCACCCCCACTTTTATCTGCCTTTGATCCGGAGTTCGCCAAATGTCTGCTGGTTGGCTGCGCGCGTGCGCGTTAGTAATGATTGGGCTGTTCAGTACGGGGGCATTGGCGGCCGCCAAGCAGCCGACGGCGATTGTCGTCGGCGGTGGCCTGGCGGGCCTGACCGCTGCCTATGAATTGCAAAGCAAGGGCTGGCAGGTGACCTTGCTGGAAGCCAAACCCAGCATGGGTGGGCGTTCAGGCCTGGCCACCAGCGAGTGGATTGGCAACAGCAAGGCACAGCCGATCCTCAACAAGTACCTGGACACCTTCAAGCTCAGCACCCTGCCGGCGCCTGAGTTCGTTCGTACGCCGGGCTACCTGATCGATGGCGAATACTTCAGCGCCGCTGACCTGGCAACCAAGCAGCCGGCCACCGCCGAGGCCATCAAGCGTTATGAGAAAACCCTCGACGACCTGGCCCGTTCGATCAACGACCCGGAAAACCCGGCGGGCAATAGCACCCTGTTCGCCCTGGATCAGATGAACGTCGCCACCTGGCTGGACAAACTGCAACTGCCGACTACCGCGCGGCAGTTGATCAACCAGCAGATCCGTACCCGCTATGACGAACCATCGCGCCTGTCGCTGTTGTATTTCGCCCAGCAGAATCGAGTCTACCGTGGCGTCAACGACCGTGACCTGCGTGCCGCCCGCCTTCCTGGCGGCAGCCCGGTATTGGCCCAGGCGTTCGTCAAACAGCTGAAAACCATCAAGACCAGTTCGCCTGTCACGGCGATCAGCCAAGACAAAGACGGTGTTACCGTCAAGGTTGGCAGCGTCGGTTACCAGGCGGATTACGTGGTCCTGGCCGTGCCATTGCGGGCGTTGGCCAAGATCCAAATGACGCCGGGCCTGGACAACCTGCACCTGGCGGCGATCAAGGGCACCAACTACGGCTGGCGCGATCAGCTGATGCTGAAGTTCAAGACGCCAGTCTGGGAAAGCCGTGCGCGGATGTCCGGTGAAATCTACAGCAACACCGGCCTTGGCATGCTCTGGATCGAACCTGCGCTGAAGGGCGGTGCCAACGTAGTGATCAACCTGTCGGGTGACAACGCTCGCCTGCTTCAGGCGTTCGGCGACAAACAGATGGTCGATCAGGTGTTGATCCGCCTGCACGCGTTTTATCCACAGGCGCGAGGAGCGTTTACCGGCTATGAGGTGCGTCGTTACAGCACCGACGCGGGTACTGGCGGCTCCTACCTGGCGTTTGGTCCGGGGCAGATCAGCAAGTACTGGCGCCTGTGGGAGCGCCCTATGCAGCGCATCGCCTTCGCGGGTGAGCACACCGATGCGCTGTACCCCGGCACGCTCGAAGGTGCTCTGCGCAGCGGTCAGCGCGCGGCCAACCAGGTACAGGACCTGGCTGCGGGTAAAACCGTCGACCCGCTTAAAGCCGCAGCCGTTGGCGCTGCAGCTGCAACGGCAGGCGCCGTTGCTGCCAAGGAGAGCAAGCCAGGCTTCTTCTCGCGTCTGTTCGGTGGCGCTGACAAACCGGCAGCACCACCTGCGGTGAAGGCTGTGCAGGCTGCTCCAGCGCCGGCTCCAGTGGCTGCACCTGCCCCAGTGGCGCCGCCTGTGGCTCCTGTAGCGAAAGAGGAACCGGCCAAGGTTGCGCCCGCCAAGGCTGCCCCTGCCAAGGCTACGCCGTCGAAGAAGCCGGTAGCCAAGAAGACAGCAGCCAAGCCGGCACCGGTGAAAAAAACCGCTGCCAAGGCTGAGCCCGTGAAGAAAAAGACCACCAACACTCAGGCCAGCGCTCAGTAGCCTGTTACCGATGTAGCGGCCGGCTCGTTCAAGAGCCGGCCTTGCCGGCAATCCCCATGCCGGCCTCGTTCTGATGCCTCTCCACACCCGTTGCCATTAGCGCTAGTGCCTAGCGTTAATCTTTCCTTAATGCCAGCGTTCCACGCTAACAATCGTTTTTCTCGATATTTCAAAGCGAAATTTTCCGCTTTAATTCGATAGATAACTCGTTAGTCTTGGCAACAGTTCTTACAGGGAAATTCGGCAATGCAGTTGCGAAACTCATCTTCTCGCTATGGCTTGGTCAGTGTTGTCATGCACTGGGGCGTGGCATTGGCAGTGTTCGGCCTGTTCGGCCTGGGCCTATGGATGGTCGGCCTTGATTACTACAGCGCCTGGCGTCACACCGCGCCCGATCTGCACAAGAGTATCGGCTTGACTGTGTTGGCGATCATGTTGCTAAGGGTCATTTGGCGCTTTGTCAGCCCACCACCGCCGACGTTGGCCAGTTACAGCACATTTACCCGGGTTTCTGCCAAGGCTGGCCACAGTCTCCTCTATCTGGGCCTGTTCGCTGTTCTGATCAGTGGCTACCTGATCTCCACCGCGGATGGCGTGGGCATTCCGGTATTCGGCCTGTTTGAGGTGCCGGCATTGCTCAGCAATCTGCCTGATCAGGCGGACCTTGCCGGCGAAATCCACTTCTACGTGGCATGGGGCGTGGTGATCTTTGCCGGTTTGCATGCCCTGGCGGCGTTTAAACACCACTTTATAGACCGTGACGCGACCCTTGTCCGCATGCTGGGCCGCAAAGCTTGATGTTCAACCTAACCTGCAAAAAGGATACAGACGCATGTTGAAAAAGACTTTTGCCGCACTGGCGCTTGGTACTGCACTGCTGTCGGCTGGTCAGGCCATGGCTGCTGATTACAAAATCGACAAAGAAGGCCAGCACGCTTTCGTCGACTGGAAAATCAGCCACCTTGGCTACAGTTTCATCCATGGCACCTTCAAGGATTTTGACGGTACCTTCAGCTGGGACAGCGCCAAGCCAGAAGCCAGCAAAATTGCCGTTGACCTGAAAACCGCCAGCCTCGACAGCAACCATGCCGAGCGTGACAAGCACATCCGCAGCAAGGACTTCCTCGACGTCAGCAAATTCCCTGATGCCAAGTTCGTCTCTACCAGCGTCAAGTCGACCGGTGAAAAAACTGCTGATGTCGCGGGTGACCTGACCCTGCACGGCGTGACCAAGCCGGTAGTGTTCAAGGCAACCTTCAACGGTGAAGGCAAAGACCCATGGGGCGGCGAGCGTGCTGGCTTCAATGCCACCACTACGCTGAACCTGAACGATTTCGGCATCAAGGGCCCGGGCCCAGCTTCGCAGACCCTGGACCTGGACATCTCGCTGGAAGGCGTGAAGCAGAAGTAATCGGGTTACTGCACCAACAAAAACGCCGCCCCATGGGGCGGCGTTTTTGTTGGCGTCTGAATCAGCGGTTACGCGTCAGCAGCGCCGGTTTTTCGCCACGTGGACGGCTTGGCAGTTGTTCCAGCTGCTCGGCGGTCGGGAAGCGATCCACTTTGGATTCCTTGTGGATGATCTTCGGTTGCGGCTGACCTTCACGAGGGTTGCGTACGGCCGGTTCCTGGCGCGAAGACTCTTCGCGGGCAGGGCGACGGTTGCGGTTGGCACCGTCACGGCGTGGCTGGCCGTCACGGCCACCCGAGCCCGCACCGTTACGTGCACCGCCACGCTTCTCGCCGTTGGCGCCTGCATTGGCTGCACCACCGCTACGAGGGTTGTTGCTACGGCCCTGGCCACCGCGTGGCTGGGCAGCCCCGCCGTTGCTGTTGGCTGGAGCGCCTGGGCGACGGTTGCGGCCCTGGCCGCCCTTGTTCTGGTAAGGGCTGACGTAGTCGGCACGGTTGCCAAAATTATCGACTTCGTCGTCCAGGAATTCTTCCGGATCGCGGTTGGCGGGTACTGGAGGAATAGCCGATTGGCCAGCGGCTTGAGCCGGGCGCGGTTTCTTGTCGCGTGGCTTGCGTTCCTGGCGTCCACCAGCGGCCTTTTCAGCGGACTTCTCGCCGGCCTTGTCCTTTTCCTTGCCTTTATCCTTGCCCTTGTCCTTGCGGCCACCGCTGCCGGTGTTGGTGCCATCGGCACGCTGGCCACGGCCAGTGCGAGGGGTGTTTTGTGGACGCTCGCGGGTTTCGGGTTTCTCGGCCTCAATGGCCGAAGCATCAAAGCCCATCAGGTCGCCGTCGGCGATTTTCTGGCGGGTAACGCGCTCGATGCTCTTGAGCAGTTTCTCTTCGTCGGGTGCGACCAGCGAGATGGCCTCGCCCGAGCGACCAGCACGACCGGTACGGCCGATGCGGTGTACGTAGTCCTCTTCAACGTTCGGCAGCTCGAAGTTGACTACGTGAGGCAGTTGATCGATGTCCAGGCCGCGCGCGGCGATGTCGGTGGCAACCATGACCCGTACAGTGCCGGCCTTGAAGTCGGCCAAGGCTTTGGTGCGGGCATTCTGGCTCTTGTTGCCATGGATGGCAGCAGCGGTCAGGCCGTGCTTCTCCAGGTACTCGGCCAGGCGGTTGGCGCCATGCTTGGTACGGGTGAAGACCAGTACCTGTTCCCAGGCGCCGACGGTGATCAAGTGGGCCAGCAGCGCACGCTTGTGGCCGGCCGGCAGGCGATAGACCCGCTGCTCGATCCGCTCGACGGTGGTGTTCGGCGGGGTGACCTCGATACGCTCCGGGTTGTGCAGGAGCTTGTCGGCGAGGTCGGTGATGTCTTTGGAGAAGGTGGCCGAGAACAGCAGGTTCTGGCGCTTGGCCGGCAAGCGGGCCAGGACCTTCTTCACATCGTGGATGAAGCCCATGTCGAGCATGCGGTCGGCTTCGTCCAGCACCAGGGTTTCGACGTGCGACAGGTCGACGCTGCCTTGACCGGCGAGGTCCAGCAGGCGGCCAGGGCAGGCCACCAGTACATCTACACCGCGGGCCATGGCTTGCACCTGCGGGTTCATGCCAACACCACCGAAGATGCACGCGCTGATGAAATTCAGGTCACGGGCATAGGTTTTGAAGCTGTCGTGTACCTGTGCGGCCAGTTCACGGGTTGGCGTCAGCACCAGAACACGTGGTTGGCGCGGGCCGTGACGCTGGGATTTGTCGGGGTGGCCGCCGGGAAACAGGCGTTCAAGGATTGGCAGCGCGAAACCGCCGGTTTTGCCAGTACCTGTCTGCGCCGCCACCATCAGGTCGCGACCTTGCAACACGGCGGGAATCGCCCGCTGTTGCACCGGAGTGGGCTGGGTATAGCCCGCAGCCTCGATAGCGCGGACTAGAGCCTCGGAGAGACCGAGGGAAGCAAAGGACATGAGAAATCCTGTTCTAGTGGGGGCTGAGCCCATTGGGATGATCTTGCCTGGCGCGACGGGCATCTGCAGATGCTATCGCGTCCGGTCCTGCTTGGCCTTCAATGTGCATCCGGGAGCGGCGAACGGGTGTCTAAACGCGCGGTTCTACCGGTCAGGATGGCTGTTTCAAGGTCGAGCGTCCGGGCGTAAGCCTGGCGGGAATGCCCGAGTATAACAGAGCATTCAGTGAGTGCTGCGTTCCTGCTGCTCAACGGCGGGCTGATTTTTTATTGCGGCACTGTCATAACGGGCTGACAGCGCGGCATAGGCAGGCTCCTTCTTGAAGCGCCGCAGCTCAGCTGCGAAGCGTTGCGCCAGCAGGTCCATGCCGACATTTCGACGTACGGCGAGGTACTGATGCTGTTGGCTGACGACCAAGGGCAGCTCACCGACCTCCTGCTCCAGGCCCAGGGTGGCAATCAGGTAGCGGCCGACCCGACGATCAGTGATCAGCAGGTCAATACGGCCAAGTTGCAGTTTGCCGAAGTTGGCCTCGTGGCTGGGGGCGGGCTCGCGGTTGAACGCGGTTGACTCCGTGAAGGTCGGGTCGTAGGTGTAGCCGGGCGAAGTGCCGACAGTAAGCCCCTTGAGGTCGTCCAGGCTGTTCACCACGTGCGGGCGGGCCTTGGCATAGAACAGCGCGAACTCGACGGTCGACAGCGGTTCGCTGGGGTAAAACAGCAGGCTGTCACGCTGACGGGTCTGAAAAATATCCAGCACGCCGTCTGCCTGTCCCTGTTCCAGCATGTTCAGGCAGCGCTTCCAGGGCAGGAACTGCCACTCCACCTCGACACCCAGGCGCCTGAAGACTTCGGCCGTCACCTCGTAGTCGATCCCCTTGATCTGCTCTCCTTCCTGGTAGGCATAGGGTGGCCAAGGGTCGGTAACAATACGCAGCTTTTCGCCCAGGGCGAAAGTGCTCAGGCAAGCTAGAAACAGCGCTGTCAGTAGACGGGCGAAATCGAACATGTTGGCAGAGTACGACGACCGGTTCAGGATGACCAGTGGTGACTGCGTCTGGATTCAGTCCTGCAGCTTCAGCAGCAGGTGCTGTTGAACGCTTGGGTGCTGTTTGCCCAGTGCCAGACGCAGCGCCGGTTGCTGCAGCCAGCTCATCAACTGTTCGCGGGTCAATGTTCGGCCAAGGCGCGCCTGGACGTTCTCCAGGGCCTTGTCCCACCAGGCTGAACCGCAGGCGCGGTCGAACTCGTTGGGGTAGGCATAGCAGCCATACAGCAGTTCACGGAGGAACTGGCGTTGCTGTTCGGGCAGTGCGAGGCTCACGGTCTTGTACAGCATGCGTTGCAGTGCGGGTGGCCGTGGCAGCTTTGCGTTGACATGCGGTATGTCGGTCATGGCTTCAGGGCTGAGTGGTGCGTCACCGTGCTTGCGCAGCCATGCCTGGATCTTGGCCCTGAACAGTTGCTTGCGGCTCCAATAGTGATGGATCAGGTCAGGGCATTCGTTGACCTTCATTGAGCGGTAAGCCGCCACTGCCAGGCAGAACTCTTCCAGCGTATAGGCGCCTTTGGCCTGCAGGTAGAACTCATCCATGTAGGCGATCGAGCGATCAAGCAGTGCTGCGTCGCTGCAGTGCAAGCCCATCACCCCTGAGTTCAGCAGCGGCATCTGGTCGTCTGCCAGATCGCGGCTGCGCAGTACCGTGGCGAGTGCCTCATACAGTGGCGCTTTGGGGTCATCGCCGTAGTGGCCGCCTATGGCATTACACAGCAAGGTACCCGGTGCTATGCGTCGAAACAGTTCAATCGGAGAGCGATGGAAGAACGTATCGGTGTCGATCAGCAGCGCCAGTTCATGCTGCTCCAGCACCTGACGCAGCACGACGTGTTTGCTGCGGAAATGATAACCATGGGGCTGGTTCCACTGCGTGCGGGTTTCTGCATCCAGTGTGTGGACCGTAACGGGCAGGTGACGGTATGGCTCAGGGTCATCACTGAAAACCTGTATATCAATAGCTTCGCCAGGTGTCTTGCGCAGATTGGTCAAGGCGCTGGCAATACTGAACTGGGCTTCCTGGTGGTATGTGGGGGCACCGAACACCAGGTAAACCAGTTGCGGTCGTTGAGAAGCTAGAGACATAGGCAGGGTGACAGTCCAATAGTCCAATAGAGAAAAGCACAAAGGTGCCCTAGCCTAGGCTAGAGCACCTTCAAGTTCAAATAATCGCGAGCGTGCAGTGCACTGGAAAGCGGCGCGAACGCCGCTTCGGTCAGCGTGGCAGCTTGAGGTTGTTCCAGATTGCCAGGCTTGGTTCGGCCTGGTTCAGAGTGTAGAAGTGCAGGCCCGGTGCGCCGCCTTGCAGCAGTTGCTCGCACATGCGGGTAATCACTTCTTCGCCGAAGGCCTGGATGCTCTTCGCGTCGTCGCCATAGGCTTCCAGCTGCTTGCGGATCCAGCGTGGAATCTCGGCGCCGCAGGCGTCGGAGAAGCGTGCCAGCTTGCTGTAGTTGGTGATGGGCATGATGCCCGGCACTACAGGGATATCGACGCCCAGTTGCTGCACGCGCTCGACGAAGTAGAAGTAGCTGTCGGCGTTGAAGAAGTACTGGGTGATGGCGCTGTCCGCACCCGCCTGGACCTTGCGTGCAAAGTTGGCGAGGTCGTCCTCGAAGTTGCGCGCTTGCGGGTGCATTTCAGGGTAAGCAGCGACTTCGATGTGGAAGTGATCGCCACTTTCCTTGCGAATGAACTCAACCAGGTCATTGGCGTGACGCAACTCGCCGCTGGCCATGCCCATGCCGGACGGCAGGTCGCCGCGCAGGGCAACGATGCGCTTGATGCCCGCAGCCTTGTATTGGGCGAGCAGGGTGCGCAGGTCGTTGGTGCTGTCGCCAACGCACGACAAGTGCGGGGCGGCAGGGATTTTTACTTCGCTCTCCAGTTGCAGCACGGTGTTGAGCGTGCGGTCGCGGGTCGAGCCACCGGCACCGTAGGTGCAGGAGAAAAAGTCTGGGTTGTAGGTAGCCAGCTGACGGGCAGTGGCGAGCAGTTTTTCATGTCCAGCATCGGTCTTGGTCGGGAAGAACTCGAAGCTGTAGCGACGTTCCTGAGACATGGCGAAATCCTGGTAAACCGATCAAGCAAGCCGCCCAAACGGTGCGGCTCAAGAAAAAGCCGGTGACGCTTGAGAGCGGCACCGGCTTTGGCCCATCAGTAGCGATAGGCGTGTGGCTTGAACGGACCTTCGACGGACACGCCGATGTACTCGGCCTGCTGCTGGGTCAGTTGAGTGACCACACCGCCGAAGCCGCGGACCATTTCCAGGGCTACTTCTTCGTCGAGCTTCTTCGGCAGCACTTCAACGGTCAGGCGCTCGGCTTTCTCGGCTGGCGACAGGTTGGCGAACTGCTGTTCGAACAGGAAGATCTGGGCCAGGACCTGGTTGGCGAACGAACCGTCCATGATGCCCAGGTTTACCAGGCGGCCTTCGGCCAGCAGGATCAGGTAGTCGTCGTTCTGTGGGTCGAAGTCGCCGTGGCCGGTGCGGTGTACCTTGTGCACCTGCGGCTTGACCTCTTCCCATGCCCAGTTCTTGCGCATGAACGCGGTATCGATTTCGTTATCGAAGTGGCCGATGTTGCACACCACGGCGCGCTTCTTCAGGGCCTTGAGCATGTTGGCGTCGCAGACGTTGACGTTACCGGTGGTGGTAACGATCAGGTCGATCTTGCCCAGCAGGTCGCTGTCGATGCAGGCTTCGGTGCCGGTGTTGATGCCGCCCTTGAATGGCGAAACCAGTTCGAAACCGTCCATGCAGGCTTGCATGGCGCAGATCGGGTCGACTTCGGTGACCTTGACGATCATGCCTTCCTGACGCAGGGACTGAGCCGAACCCTTGCCCACGTCACCGTAGCCGATTACCAGGGCTTGCTTGCCCGACAGCAGGTGGTCGGTGCCGCGCTTGATCGCATCGTTCAGGCTGTGACGGCAGCCGTACTTGTTGTCGTTCTTGCTCTTGGTGACCGAGTCGTTGACGTTGATGGCCGGGACTTTCAGTTCGCCCTTGGCCAGCATGTCGAGCAGGCGGTGCACGCCGGTGGTGGTTTCTTCGGTCACACCGTGGATTTTTTCCAGCATGGCCGGGTATTTCTTGTGCAGGATTTCGGTCAGGTCACCACCGTCGTCCAGCACCATGTTGGCGTCCCATGGCTGACCGTCCTTGAGGATGGTCTGCTCGATGCACCACTCGTACTCTTCTTCAGTCTCGCCTTTCCAGGCGAATACAGGGATGCCGGCAGCAGCGATGGCAGCGGCAGCCTGGTCCTGAGTGGAGAAAATGTTGCAGGACGACCAGCGTACCTCGGCACCCAGGGCAACCAGGGTTTCGATCAGCACGGCAGTCTGAATGGTCATGTGGATGCAGCCGAGAATCTTGGCACCTTTGAGCGGTTGCTCTTCCAGGTACTTGCGGCGCAGGCCCATCAGTGCAGGCATTTCCGATTCGGCGATGATTACCTCGCGGCGGCCCCAGGCGGCCAGGGAGATGTCAGCAACTTTAAAATCGGTAAAACCTGCAGGCGTGTTTACAGCGCTCATTGAGAGCCTCCATTCGTAAGGTGCGAATGGGCGCCGTTGTGCGTTTTAGTGTCTGCAGGCAAGCCTTGCAGGACAACGCCCCATCCGAGCCTGACAGGATGAACCTGCTGCAGCGCCCCTCGGATGGGTGGCGGGAACGGTATCAAGTGCAGATGACCGTTATGAAACGATGGCGATTATAGCCATGCCGAGGCTCCTACCCAAGGCTTTCTGTCGATTAATCGAGACCATAGTCGAGGTTAAATGGAGCCGGTGCGCTGGCTCTGCCATGATTAGCGGCATCGATTGGTAAGCAAGGTCAGGAGTACAGATGAATTTCCACACTCGCAAATGGGTAAAGCCTGAAGATCTCAACCCTAACGGCACCCTGTTCGGCGGCAGCCTGCTGCGCTGGATCGACGAGGAAGCGGCGATCTACGCTATCGTCCAGTTGGGCAACCAGCGTGTGGTGACCAAGTACATGTCGGAGATCAACTTCGTCAGTGCTTCGCGCCAGGGCGACATCATCGAGCTGGGTATCACCGCGACCGAGTTTGGCCGCACCTCCATTACCCTCAAGTGTGAAGTGCGCAACAAGATTACCCGCAAGAGCATCCTCACCGTCGACAAGATGGTCTTCGTCAACCTTGGTGAGGACGGCTTGCCGGCACCGCACGGGCGCACCGAAATCAAGTACATGAAGGATCAGTTCGACACCGAGGTCAAATAAGCATTCATGCTGGCGGCTCGACCGTAAGGCCTCAGGAGGGCTGCGTGTAGCGGCTTTCCAGGCTGTCGAGCAGCGAATCGATGATGCCTTTGGCCATTTCCACTGAATGCAGGGTCGATTGGGCAAAACCACGGCCCGGCTCCTTGCAATACTCAACCATGAGCGGGCCGGTCTGGCTGGCGCACTTCAGGTACAGCGAGGCATGCACCAGTGCGTCCTCGACACTGATGCCCGGCCGCACCGCAAAGAGCTGAGGGTGCCCGGCATCGCACAGGCCGAATGGTTTCTCGGTGGTTTTGAGTTCGTGGAATTCGGGTGGATCGGGAACGATTTTTTTCATTACGTAGCTCCGTGATGAATGAAGCCGCCACGTAATGGTCGCCAAACGCATAGGGTGGCAGCTGTACGCAGGTTGGCGAACCGGAACACGGAGCAACCCGGCAGGGCCTGAGCCCTCCCGCGCACAGCTGCCATAAAGATGAGGCAGAGTTGCTCCACGATGCCGGGTCGCCAAACCCGATCGCTGATGTGTCAGCGACCTACCGAGCCTAGTGGCGAGTTTCCCGGGGAGCAATCATCCCTGAAACGACAGAATTCGTAGGATATGTCCTAGGACCACCCGGCAGCCAGAGTGCCCTGTCATGGCGGCGCATTTTCGGCGCTTTCCTACAACAAAATGAACTGCACCCTGTAGGCGCTGGCTTGCCTGCGATACAAACGCCGCGAAATCACTGGTACCGCGCCGACGCCATCGCGGGCAAGCCCGCTCCTACAAGATGAACTGCAACCCTGTAGGCGCTGGCTTGCCTGCGATACAAACGCCGCGAACTCACTGGCACCGCGCCGACGTCATCGCGGGCAAGCCCGCTCCTACAAGATGAACTGCAGGCATGCGATACAAACACCGCGAAATCACTGGTACCGCGCCGACGCCATCGCGGGCAAGCCCGGCTCCTACAAAATGAGTGGCAGCCCTGTTGGAGCTGGCTTGCCTGCGAAGTTATTGGAACTTGTCGTGGCTTGCACATCAGTGCCTCACCAAGAAGCGGTTAGTATGGTGGGCAGATGGCCAGTGATGGCTTTTCCAAGACCTGCCAAGGAACTGATACGTGCTGGCAACGACTCTGGTACTGCTTGCGGCGGTGCTCCATGCAACCTGGAATACCCTGATCAAGTTCAGTGGCGAGCGCCTGTTGGTGATCGCCAGTATGGATGCGGTGGCATTGCTGTTTGCGCTGGTCATGGTGGCCTTCGTGCAGGTGCCGCCGGCTGAGGTCTGGCCCTGGATGTTGGCGTCGGCACTGTTCGAGTTGCTTTACCGTTTTCTGTTGATTCAAGCCTACCGGGTGGGCGACCTCGGCCTGGTCTATCCACTGATGCGTGGTTTGTCGCCCTTGGTGGTGCTGGCGCTCACCCTGACCTTTTCAGGCGAGTCGCTGAGCACCCAGCAGATCATTGGCATTCTGCTGATCCCGTGCGGCATGGCCTGCCTGCTCTGGCAGGGTGGCGGCGGTGACCGTCTGCCGTGGTCGATGCTGCCGGTGGTTGCCTTGATCGGTCTGTGTATCGGTTGCTACACCTGGCTGGACGGTACGGCGATCAAGTTGTGGTCGCAGCCGCTGGACTATCTGGTCTGGCTGACCCTGATCAGTGCCTGGCCTTTCCCGGTGTTGGCCGCCGTGGCCCGCCGTGCACCCTACGTCTTGTTCTGGCGAGAGCAATGGCGGCTCGGCCTGGCGGTGGGGTTCTGTGTGTTGTTCAGCTATGCCCTGGTGCTTTGGGCCATGCAATTGGGTTCGGTGGCAGAGGCGGCGGCTTTGCGAGAGGTCAGTGTGATTCTGGTGGTGCTGTTTGGCATGCGCTACCTGAAAGAACCTTTTGGCGGGCCTAGGCTCTTAGCTTGTGCGCTGGTGTTGATCGGCATGCTGATCATGAAGCTCTGACCCGAGAAACCAAAAAAAGGACCCTGCCATGACCGTAGCTTTCTGGTGTGTACTGATCGCGCTGTTCCTGCCTTATCTGTGTACCGGTGTGGCGAAGTTCGGCGGTGGTCGTTTCGGCTTGCGCGAGAATCACGACCCGCGCGCGTTTCTCGATACGCTCGAAGGGTTCGCCCGGCGCGCCCATGCCGCGCAGTTGAACAGCTTTGAGGTGACACCGGCGTTCGCCGCGGCAGTGATCATTGCCGATGTCGTCGGTAACGCAGAGCAGGTGACGCAGGACGTGCTGGCGGTGATGTTCATCACCAGCCGTCTGCTCTACATCATCTGCTACCTGGCGGACTGGGCGCTGTTGCGCTCGTTGGTCTGGGCGCTAGGCATGGGTGTGATTGCCGCGTTTTTCGTCGTATCGGCCTGATCGACCCTCAGGCCTGAGGCACGTCTGGCAATGCCGCACCCTTTGGCCAGAGCAACCAGATCTGGCCTTGTTGCTTCATGTCACCGGCCAGTTTGCCAGCTTCGCTGCCGGTACCCCAGAACAGGTCTGCACGGACCTCACCGGTGATCGCGCCGCCGGTATCCTGCGCCGCGACCGGGCGCACTACCGGCGCGCCGTCCGGGCGCGTGGTCGACAGCCACAACAGGCTGCCCAGCGGGATTACCTTGCGGTCGATGGCCACGCTATAGCCGGCAGTCAGGGGTACGTTGAGTGAGCCGCGCGGGCCTTCGTTGCTGTCCGGGCGGGCGCTGAAGAACACATAGCTTGGGTTGCTTGCGAGCAGTTCCGGTACCCGCGTCGGGTTAGCCTCGGCCCAGCTATGAATAGTGCCCATGGTCACCTCTTCTTTTTTCAACTGGCCCTGTTCGACCAGCCAGCGACCCACAGGGCGATAGGGGTGGCCGTTCTGGTCGGCGTAGCCGATGCGCAACTGGCGACCATCGTCCAGCTGAATACGGCCTGAACCCTGAATTTGCAGGAATTGCAGATCCATCGGATCGGTCAGCCATGCCAACACGGGGGCGTTCACGCCTTGGCGACGGATAGTGTCGGCGGTGTCGTAGGGTTTCAGGGTGCGACCTTCCAGGCGCCCGCGCAGGCGTTTGCCCTTGAGTTCCGGGTAGACGCTGTCGAGCGCGACGACCACCAGGTCATCAGGTACGCCGTAGACCGGCACGCCGGCGTGGTCGGTGCGTGTCAGGCTGCCGGGGTAGACTGGCTCGTAGTAGCCGGTGATCAGGCCGTTGGCGCTGTTTTCGGCCGAGCGCAGGCTGAACACGTCCAGACGGGTCTGGAGAAAGGTACGAACCGCATCGGGTTCTGCCGCGATGTTTGCGGCAGCGTTGCAGGTGCCAGCCCAGGTGGCATCGCTCTTGAGCCGTTCGCAGGCGCTGCGCCAGGCGTTGAAGCCCGCCAGCAGGTCGCTGTCGCTTACCTGGGGCAGGTCTTTCCAGGTGGCACTGGTGTAGGTGGCTATTGCGTGCGTTTTGGGTTTTTCCGGGTTGCCGCCATTACAACCGGCCAGCAGGGCCAGTACGGGTAGCAGCCAGTTCAGGCGGCTGAAAGTCATCTTCATGGGTGTCGATTTCCTGAGGTTGCCGCGTGCTGGGCAGCACGTGCAGCCCCTAGTGTTGATAAGGGTATTGGTCTTTGGGGGCCGTGCGAGGATACTGGCAGCCTTTTTTGTGAGCCGAAGCGATCATGATGTTCAAACGACTCTGTGTAGTACTGCTGGCCTGCATGACCCTGACCGCCTGTGGCGGTGTCGATCCGAATTCGCCGCTGGGCCAGCGCAAGGCGATCTTCAAGCAGATGCTCAAGACCAGCGAAGACCTGGGCGGCATGTTGCGTGGGCGGCTGGCGTTCGACAGCCAGAAATTTGCCGACGGCGCGCTGAAGCTTGATGGCCTGACGCACGAACCGTGGAAGCATTTTCCACAGGTGCGCGAGGAAAAGGACTCCAGTGCACGTGAAGACGTCTGGCAGAAGCAGGCGCGCTTCCAGGAACTTGCCCGGCAGATGGAGGCCGCCACCGGTGAACTGGTCGCGGTTACCCGTCCTCAGCCGCTGACGCCTGCAGAGCTGGCGGCGCCGATGCAAAAGGTTGAGCAGGCCTGCAAGGCATGCCATACCGAGTTTCGCAATCACTGATCAGTTGAGCGCAAGCACTGCATCGCTGACCGGTCGGCGATGCAGGTGACGCCAGCATGCACGGCGGTCACTTTTCCAGTTCATCCAGCGCGTGCTGCAACTCCTTGCGCGACTCTGCCAGTTTGTCCTTGCGCTTGTTGATGCGCTCCGCGTCGCCTTTTTTCATGGCTTTTTCAAGGTCATTCTGGCGCTGGGCGACCTCGTGTCGAGCCTCCAGAACCTTTTTCTCCCGTTCCTTGCGCAGGCTGGTATCGGTGCAGTTGGCTGTCACTTCGCTCAGGGCCTTTTCCAGACCGGCCTGTTGTTCGCTGTTGCCGTGGGCGCGAGCCTGCTCGATCTGTTCGCTGATCGCCTGGCGTTTGGCTGCGCAGCCTGTCAGGCCGGGTTGCTCTTCAGCGGCCAGCAGCGGTGCAGCCATGAGGCTACAGGCCGCGAACAGGGCAAGAGGTGAAAGCAGTTTCATAGGGGCTCCATAGGGGGCGGGACAGCAGAAGCGTTGATGCTGCCCTGAACCGAGAAATTTAGAAACCCTCGATTGCATGCTGGCGCAGTTGTTCGGCCAGCATTTGCAGTTCAGGTGCTCGGAAGAATGCGCTCAGTTGGGCTGCCCGTCTCGGGCCGATACCCGCTTCCTGTTGCCAGCGTGCAGTGTCGCGTTGTGCCAGCTCCAGCCAGTTGTCACCCAGGTCGAGGTGGCTGGGCGCGGGTATGCCCAGGGCGCGGATCCAGCGGGAAAAAGGCTGTTGGCGAGCCTGTGCGAAGTTTTGTTGCAAGTGTTTGCTGCTGCGTTCGCCCAGCCCCGGTATGTGTTGCAGTTGGCTATCGGGCAGGGCCAGCCAATCAACCAGGTGGGTGACATGGCCGCTGTCGGTCAGCCGCTCCCAGGTGCCTTGGCCAACCCCGGTCAGGTTCAGCCCTTGCTTGCCGCTTAGCCAGTTCAGTCGGGACAGGAACTGCGCCCGGCAGCCCGGTGTCGGTTGCCAGCAACTGAGCGGATGGTAGGCCGCAGGGTCGGGTACTTGAAGTGGCTGGCGTTGTGGGTTGCGGTGCACCACCGCATCAAGCCTCGGTATGGTCAGGCCGGCCAGGCTGATGGCAACCTGGTCACCGGGCCGGATGTCCAGTTGCTGCCAGCGCTGCAGGGAGCCAACGCTCACCTGACGTATCGTTCGGTCGTCCAGTTGCACCGGAGCGACCTGAATGATCGGGTTGATGCGCCCGGTACGACCGATGCCGAACTGCACGTCGCGCACCTCCGCCAGCGCCTGTGCAAGCGGGTACTTCCATGCGGCTGTCCAGTGGGGAGGGTGAGCTTGCCAGCGTTCGGGCGGCGGGTGGTTGCCTTGGCGCAGCACCACGCCATCGCTGGCGAAGGGCAGCGGGGTGCGATACCAGTGCTCGCGCCAGTGCGCGGCTTGGCTGGCGCTGCTGATTGGCTGGCTGTACTCGCCGATCAGGGGGAAACCCAGTTCGGTCAGGCGCGCCAGGCGTTTGGCTGGATCCTGTGGGCCTGCTGGCCAGCCCCAGGCGAACAGACCGATGCGCGCACCGTCCGCATTACTGAGTTGCTTGCGGGCCAGGCGCCCGGCGACATCGGCTCGGGCATTCAGGCTGCCGCTATGGGCTTGCACATGGTTGTCCAGTTGCCAGTAAAGCTCGCCCTGGAGCAGCAGGTCGACGGGCTCCGGCAGTGTTTGGTTCACAGCGCTGAGTACGGGGATGTGCCGGCTCCAGTCGTGCCCGTGGGTGCCGTCGCCGCGACTGATGAGGTGTACCAGTCGGCCTTGGCGGTAGATAAGTGTGGCTGCAACGCCATCGACTTTGGGCTGCACCCATACATCGTCCTTTGCCATAAGCCAGGTACGCACGGCGGATTCATCGGGCAACTTGTGCAGTCCTGTGTGTGGGACCGGATGCGCGATGGGGCCGCTTGCACTGCTCAGCGGGTTGGCGGCCGGTGTGTCGAGGGCAAAGCAGCGCTGCCACTGCTGCAGTCGTGCACGGCTCTGGTCATACAGTTCGTCAGCGACCTCTGACCGGCCTTGGCCATGGTACTGCTCGTCCCAGGTGGTGAGGCGGCGTTGAAGGTGTTCTATCGCTTGGCGAGCATCGGGTTGCGACCACTCGGGGCAGGTGCTGGCCTCAAGGGTGCCGCTACTGAGCAGCATCAGCAGAAAGGAAAACAGTAGTGCAGGCATGGCGAGCATCCTTGCTCGGCGGGAGGAATACAAAGCCTAGGAAAGTTGCAGCGGCCAATGCGCTTGAAGTTGTCAGGACATATGTATCTGTGGCGCACAAAAAAGCCCCTGCCGGTTACCCGGCAGGGGCTTTGGGGTGACGCAGGGTACTTACAGACCGGCAGCGGCGCGCAGGGCGTCGGCGCGGTCAGTGCGCTCCCAGGTGAAGGTGGTGAAGGTGTCGTCACCGACTGTCTTCAGCTGCGGAGTACGGCCGAAGTGACCGTAGGCTGCAGTTTCCTGGTACATCGGGTGCAGCAGGTCGAGCATGGTGGTGATTGCGTAAGGACGCAGGTCGAAATGCTCGCGAACCAGTTGGATGATCTTGTCATCGCTGATTTTGCCGGTGCCGAAGGTGTTCAGCGAGATCGACGTCGGCTGAGCGACGCCAATCGCGTAGGAAACCTGAATTTCGCAGCGATCGGCCAGGCCTGCGGCGACGATGTTCTTGGCCACGTAGCGGCCGGCGTAGGCGGCGGAACGGTCAACCTTGGATGGGTCTTTACCGGAGAATGCGCCACCACCGTGACGGGCCATGCCGCCGTAGGTGTCGACGATGATCTTGCGACCGGTCAGGCCGCAGTCGCCTACCGGGCCGCCGATAATGAAGCTACCGGTCGGGTTGATGTGGTACTGGGTGCCTTTGTGCAGCAGTTCGGCAGGCAGGGAGTGCTTGACGATCAGCTCCATCACAGCTTCCTGCAGGTCCTTGTGGGAGACTTCAGGGTTGTGCTGGGTGGACAGGACGACGGCGTCGATACCGACGACCTTGCCGTCTTCGTAACGGCAGGTGACCTGCGACTTGGCATCCGGGCGCAGCCATGGCAGCAGGCCGGATTTGCGGGCTTCGGCCTGGCGCTGGACCAGACGGTGAGAGAAGCAGATCGGTGCTGGCATCAGCACGTCGGTTTCGTTGCTGGCGTAGCCGAACATCAGGCCCTGGTCGCCCGCGCCCTGGTCTTCCGGCTTGCTGCGGTCAACGCCCTGGGCGATGTCCACGGACTGTTTGCCGATGATGTTCATCACAGCGCAGGTGGCGCCGTCGAAGCCGACGTCGGAGCTGTTGTAGCCGATGTCGATGATGACTTTACGAACGATTTCTTCGAGGTCGACCCAGGCCGATGTGGTGACTTCGCCAGCAATGATCGCTACGCCGGTTTTCACCATGGTTTCGCAAGCGACACGGGCGTATTTGTCCTGGGCGATGATTGCGTCCAGTACGGCGTCCGAAATCTGGTCGGCGATTTTGTCCGGATGCCCTTCAGACACAGACTCGGACGTGAAAAGGGAGTATTCGCTCATCTCGACGGGTTCCTAAATATTTACCGATGGTGAGTGTCGCCAGTCGGTCGCTGAAAATGGCGGACCTGAATCTGGAAACCATTACGTAAGCCCACATAGAGGCTGTCCCCGGGAGCCAGTCCCGCAGCATTGGCCCAGCGGGCCAGGTCGTCCTGCTCAAAGCCTAGCCAGAGATCACCGCAGGCCTCTCTGGCCCAACTCTGGTCGTGGCTGCACAACTCTGTAACCAACAGGCTGCCGCCTGGTTTGACACGGGTGGCCAGTTGCCGCAGGGCATCGGCCGGAGCACTGAAGTGGTGCAAGACCATGTTCAGCACCACGCAGTCGGCGTCGACATCCGTTGCACTGAGTGCATCGGCCAACTGCAGGTTTACGTTAGCCAGACGCTCGCGTTGGCACACCTGACGCGCCAGTTCGAGCATGGTCGGGCTGTTGTCCAGGGCGGTTACCTGCTCGAAACGCTTGGCCAGTTCGGGTAGGAACTCGCCATCGCCCGGGCCGACTTCAAGCGCGCTGGCGCCGGGGGCGAAGCTTAGCTTGTCGAGCAGGCTCAGCAGGCTCTCGCGGTATTGTGCGAGGCCGGCGATCAGGTCCTGCTGGGCACGAAACTTTTCTTCTACGCGCTGGAAAAAATCCTGGCTGGTGGCCGCGCGGCGTTGTTGCACGAGTGCCATCCGTGCCTGCACCTCGGCCGGCAACGACAGGCTGTCCACTTCTTCCAGCAGCGCTGCGTGCAGCTTGCCACCCAGGCGAAGGCTGTCGGGCAGGGCGCGGCGGTAGAAGATGGCATTGCCTTCACGGCGTGTGGCGACCAGTGTGGCTTGAGCCAGTACCTTCAAGTGGTGGCTCATGCCGGACTGGCCGATCGCGAAGATCTGCGCCAGTTCCAGTACCCCAAACGAATCGTTGGCCAGTGCACGCAACACATTCAGGCGCAGCGGATCGCCGCCGGCCTTGCACAGGGCCGCCAGCTCGTCGCTTTGCTCATGGCGGACTGACGGCACGCGTAGGTTCATGGGGCGGCAGTCTAGTCAGCGACCTCCGCTGTCGCAAGCGCAATATCAAAAAGTTTTGATATTGCGCGATGAGTGGGCTGTGCAAAGGCATGTCCGGCGACAAATTCGGCTGTTTGACCGGGCGATTCGCCAAAACCAACCTCAATCACAGGAAAATCACCCGACAGCGACCATCCGTCATTGCCCCCGAGCCTGTGACTGGGCGAAAATGGCCGCCTTTTTCTGTCCCGTTACTTATTCAAGCCCCCAGGAGATAAGCGATGCCCAGCCGTCGTGAGCGTGCCAACGCCATTCGTGCCCTCAGCATGGATGCCGTGCAAAAGGCCAACAGCGGCCACCCAGGTGCCCCTATGGGCATGGCGGATATCGCCGAAGTTCTTTGGCGTGACTACCTGAAGCACAACCCGAGCAACCCGGCTTTTGCCGACCGCGACCGCTTCGTGCTGTCGAACGGCCACGGTTCGATGCTGATTTACTCGCTGCTGCACCTGACCGGCTACGACCTGTCGATCGACGACCTGAAGAACTTCCGTCAGTTGCACAGCCGTACCCCGGGCCACCCGGAGTATGGATACACCCCAGGTGTCGAGACCACCACCGGCCCGCTCGGTCAGGGCCTGGCCAACGCCGTGGGCTTCGCCATTGCCGAGAAGGTGCTGGGCGCCCAGTTCAACCGTGAAGGCCACAACGTCGTCGACCACCACACCTACGTTTTCCTGGGTGATGGCTGCATGATGGAAGGTATTTCCCATGAAGTCGCTTCCCTGGCCGGCACCCTGGGCCTGGGCAAGTTGATTGCCTTCTACGATGACAACGGCATCTCCATCGATGGTGAAGTCGAAGGCTGGTTCACGGATGACACGCCGAAGCGTTTCGAAGCCTACAACTGGCAGGTGATCCGCAACGTCAACGGTCACGATGCCGACGAGATCAAGACCGCCATCGAGACCGCTCGCAAGAGTGATAAGCCAACCCTGATCTGCTGCAAGACCATCATTGGTTTCGGTTCGCCGAACAAGCAGGGCAAGGAAGACTGTCACGGTGCTCCACTGGGTAACGACGAAATCGCCCTGGCGCGCAAAGAGCTGAACTGGAACCACGGTCCATTCGAAATCCCAGCCGACATCTACGCCGAATGGGACGCCAAGGAAGCCGGCAAGGCTGTTGAGGCCGAGTGGAATGCTCGTTTTGACGCCTATGCCGCAGCCTTCCCTGAACTGGCCAGCGAACTGAAACGTCGCCTGAGCGGTGAACTGCCGGCCGATTTCTCGGAAAAAGCCGCTGCCTACATCGCCGACGTTGCGGCCAAGGGCGAAACCATCGCCAGCCGCAAGGCCAGCCAGAACGCACTGAATGCCTTCGGCCCGTTGCTGCCTGAATTCCTTGGTGGTTCGGCTGACCTGGCCGGCTCCAACCTGACCCTGTGGAAAGGCTGCAAGGGTGTCAGCGCTGAAGACGCCAGCGGCAACTACATGTTCTACGGCGTACGTGAGTTCGGCATGAGCGCCATCATGAACGGCGTGGCCCTGCACGGTGGTTTCGTGCCGTACGGCGCGACCTTCCTGATCTTCATGGAATACGCCCGCAACGCTGTGCGCATGTCGGCGCTGATGAAGAAACGTGTGCTGTATGTGTTCACCCACGACTCCATCGGCCTGGGCGAAGACGGCCCGACCCACCAGCCAATCGAGCAACTGGCCAGCCTGCGCTGTACGCCGAACCTGGACACCTGGCGCCCGGCCGATGCGGTCGAGTCGGCGGTGGCCTGGAAGTTCGCCGTTGAGCGTAACGACGGCCCGTCGGCACTGATCTTCTCGCGTCAGAACCTGCCACACCAGCCACGCGATGCGGCTCAAGTGGCGGATATCGCGCGTGGCGGTTATGTGCTCAAGGACAGCGTTGGCGAGCCAGAGCTGATCCTGATCGCCACCGGTTCGGAGGTGGGCCTGGCCGTTCAGGCCTACGACAAACTGACCGAGCAGGGCCGTAAGGTCCGTGTGGTATCGATGCCTTGCACCACCGTGTTCGACGCCCAGGACGCTGGCTACAAGCAAGCCGTTCTGCCAGTCGAAGTTGGCGCACGTATCGCCATTGAAGCTGCTCACGCGGACTTCTGGTACAAGTACGTGGGCCTGGAAGGTCGCATCATCGGTATGACCACCTTCGGCGAGTCGGCCCCTGCGCCAGCCCTGTTCGAAGAATTCGGCTTCACCCTGGAGAACATCCTGGGCACCGCCGAAGAGCTGCTGGAAGACTGATCGCGTTGCCCTGTGGGGGCTGGTGTCGGCGTTTCGCCGGCAAACCAGCGCCCACAGGGGCATCGAGATTCCTGTGGGCGCTGGCGTGCCAGCGATTGAACGCACCGCGTTTTCCACAGGCTGCAGAATAACGCTTCTGTTCCGTGAGCATTCTATGTCCCAACCGCGCCCTTATAGAGTTGCACTCAACGGCTATGGCCGTATTGGTCGTTGTGTCTTGCGTGCTTTGTTCGAGCGCGGGTCGAAGGCCGGTTTCGAGATCGTCGCCTTGAACGATCTGGCTGATCAGGCCAGCCTCGAGTACCTCACGCGCTTTGACTCCACCCATGGACGTTTCCCCGGTGAGGTGAAGGTCGACGGCGATTGCCTGCACATCAACGGCGACTGCGTGAAAGTACTGCGCAGTGCAACCCCGGAAGGTATCGACTGGGCTGCACTGGATATCGATCTGGTGCTGGAGTGCTCCGGTGCCTATAACACCCGCGCCGATGGCCAACGGTTTCTGGATGCCGGTGCGCCACGTGTGCTGTTTTCCCAGCCGATGGCGAGCGAGGCAGATGTCGACGCCACCATCGTCTATGGCATCAACCAGGGCTGCCTGACCGGGCATGAGCGTCTGGTCTCGAACGCATCCTGTACCACCAACTGCGGTGTACCGTTGTTACGGGTGCTGGATGAGGCCTTTGGCCTTGAGTATGTGTCGATCACGACCATTCACTCGGCGATGAACGATCAGCCCGTCATTGATGCCTATCATCACGAAGACCTGCGCCGCACGCGTTCGGCCTTCCAGTCCGTGATTCCGGTTTCCACGGGCCTGGCGCGAGGTATCGAGCGCCTGTTGCCGGAACTTGCCGGTCGAATCCAGGCCAAAGCGGTACGGGTGCCGACGGTGAACGTTTCGTGCCTGGATATCACCCTGCAGACCTCGCGCGACACTGATGCCGCGCAGGTCAATCAGGTACTCCGTGAAGCAGCCTTGAGTGGCCCGCTGCACGGTCTGCTGGCCTACACTGAATTGCCGCATGCCAGCTGCGACTTTAACCATGACCCGCATTCGGCCATTGTCGATGCCAGCCAGACCCGTGTTTCCGGCCCCCGGCTGGTGAACCTGCTGGCCTGGTTCGACAACGAATGGGGTTTCGCCAACCGTATGCTCGACGTCGCCGGTCATTACCTGCGTGTCGCCGACCCCACTTGCACCACTCGCAAACAGCCCTGAAGGACTGCATTCATGACCGTTTTGAAGATGACCGACCTCGATCTGCACGGTAAGCGCGTACTGATCCGCGAAGACCTCAACGTTCCTGTCAAGGACGGTGTGGTTGCCAGCGATGCGCGTATCCTTGCTTCGCTGCCGACCATCAAGCTGGCCTTGGAAAAGGGTGCGGCCGTGATGGTTTGCTCTCACCTGGGGCGTCCGAGCGAAGGCGAGTTTTCCGCCGAAAACAGCCTTAAGCCGGTTGCCGACTACCTCAGCAAGGCGCTGGGTCGCGATGTACCGCTGATCGCCGATTACCTCGATGGCGTTGAGGTCAAGGCTGGTGACGTTGTGCTGTTCGAGAACGTGCGCTTCAACAAGGGTGAGAAGAAGAACGCCGATGAACTGGCCCAGAAGTACGCCGCCCTGTGCGACGTCTTCGTCATGGATGCGTTCGGTACTGCTCACCGCGCCGAGGGTTCGACCCACGGCGTTGCCAAGTTCGCCAAGGTCGCGGCGGCGGGCCCTCTGCTGGCCGCTGAGCTGGACGCGCTGGGCAAGGCGCTGGGCGCCCCGGCCAAGCCAATGGCGGCCATCGTTGCCGGCTCCAAGGTTTCCACCAAGCTGGACGTACTGAACAGCCTGAGCCAGATCTGCGATCAACTGATCGTCGGTGGTGGCATCGCCAACACCTTCCTGGCGGCAGCGGGCTACAAGGTCGGCAAGTCGCTGTACGAACCTGATCTGGTTGAAACCGCCAAAGCCATTGCTGCCAAGGTCAGCGTGCCGCTGCCAGTGGATGTGGTGGTTGCCAAGGAATTTGCCGAAAGCGCTGCTGCCACCGTCAAGGCCGTTGCTGACGTTGCCGATGACGACATGATCCTCGATATCGGGCCGAAAACCGCCGAGCACTTTGCCGAGCTGCTGAAGTCCTCCAAGACCATTCTCTGGAACGGTCCGGTTGGCGTCTTCGAGTTCGACCAGTTCGGTAATGGCACCAAGGTACTGGCGCACGCCATCGCCCAGAGCGAAGCGTTCTCCATTGCCGGTGGTGGCGACACCCTGGCCGCTATCGACAAGTATGGTGTTGGTGCTGATATCTCCTACATTTCTACTGGCGGTGGTGCCTTCCTCGAATTCGTCGAGGGCAAGGTCTTGCCGGCAGTCGACATGCTGGAACAACGGGCCAAGGCCTGAATCGTTCAGTGCCTGGCAAAGGGAGCAGCCTGATGGTCAAACTATTGCCTGTGGTGATCCTGGCGGCAGTGCTGAGTGGCTGCTCCAGCACGGCCGCGCCTGAGGCGAACCAGGCGGGTGTGTCGAAGGGCGGCTGCTACCAGTCTGAATGGCAGGCCGAAACCGCGCCGGTCATCAGTAAAAGGCTTGGCCCGGATGGCCTGGAAAAGTATGACGACGAGCATCAGCGTCAGGCGCATGGTTGCCCTTGAGTGATTCAGTGATTCAATGCAACCCGCTGACCGTGTTGTGGTCTTAGAGGACATGTGATGAAACGCGTTCTGGCCCTGATGGGCTTGGCGACACTGGCAGGCTGCGTGAGCAATCCTCAGCCGGTTGCGGGTAACTGGACACGCTGGGTGTGCGACAGTCAGGCAGAAGTGTTCTGGCGCTTTGCCGATAGCCACCAGCAGTCCATGGATGTTCGACTGGGCGGCGGCGACCGGGTCTATCGGCTCAAGCCTGAGCCGGGGGCTTCCGGAGCGCTGTACAGCGATGGTGTATTGGCCTTCCACACCCAAGGTAACGAAGGCCTGGTGTACTGGGTAGCAACCAACGATTTGATAGGACGGGGCTGCAAGGCACCGTGACTGGCCGGGCCAGCGTGCGCTGGTCCACACTACTTGAATAGCAGCCGCCGCTACGGCAGGCTTGCACGATTAACGACCCTCGTCGGGAGAGACACATAACATGGCACTCATTAGCATGCGCCAGATGCTGGACCACGCCGCTGAATTTGGCTACGGCGTTCCAGCTTTCAACGTCAACAACCTTGAGCAAATGCGCGCCATCATGGAAGCGGCCGACAAGACCGACTCTCCGGTGATCGTCCAGGCCTCGGCCGGTGCCCGTAAATACGCTGGCGCCCCATTCCTGCGTCACCTGATCCTGGCCGCAATCGAAGAATTCCCGCATATCCCGGTGTGCATGCACCAGGACCACGGCACCAGCCCGGATGTCTGCCAGCGTTCGATTCAGCTGGGTTTCAGCTCGGTCATGATGGACGGCTCGCTGGGTGAAGACGGCAAGACGCCAACCGACTACGAGTACAACGTTCGCGTTACTCAGCAGACCGTGGCCTTGGCTCACGCCTGTGGCGTTTCCGTAGAAGGTGAGCTGGGCTGCCTGGGCTCGCTGGAAACCGGTATGGCCGGCGAAGAAGACGGCATTGGTGCAGAAGGCGTGCTGGATCACAGCCAGATGCTGACCGACCCTGAAGAAGCGGCAGACTTCGTCAAGAAGACTCAGGTCGATGCCCTGGCCATTGCCATCGGCACCAGCCACGGCGCGTACAAGTTCACCAAGCCGCCAACCGGTGACATCCTGGCAATCGAGCGTATCAAGGAAATCCACAAGCGCATTCCTAACACCCACCTGGTGATGCACGGTTCTTCTTCGGTTCCGCAAGAGTGGCTGGCGATCATCAACCAGTACGGCGGTGAGATCAAAGAGACCTACGGCGTACCGGTTGAAGAAATCGTCGAAGGCATCAAGTACGGCGTGCGCAAGGTCAACATCGACACTGACTTGCGTCTGGCCTCTACCGGTGCGATGCGCCGTCACATGGCGATGAACCCAAGCGAGTTCGACCCACGCAAGTTCTTCGCCGAAACCGTCAAGGCCATGCGTGACGTCTGCATCGCCCGCTACGAAGCCTTCGGTACTGCCGGTAATGCCTCGAAGATCAAGCCGATCTCCCTGGAAGGCATGTTCCAGCGTTATGCCAAAGGTGAGCTGGCTGCCAAGGTCAACTAAGCCCGGTAACCCGGAAAACCCGCAGCGATGCGGGTTTTTTGTTGTGCGCCAGGCATGGCGCGTTGCGCGTTAGCGCAACCCGTT
>JAEAMF010000499.1_pt1 | contig 47235 bp, 43 predicted proteins | sample 8958721 | NCBI WGS metagenome assembly JAEAMF01 (sample SAMN16933255, study PRJNA681124) | bioreactor sludge metagenome | isolation source: anaerobic bioreactor treating anionic surfactant - SDBS | place: India: Bengaluru | collected 2019-02-28
TGTTAGAAAGGGAAAAAGTTAGAAAGTTAGAAAGGAAAAAGTGATACAACCTACAGCAATACATATAATGGGTGTTGGGTGTTGGGTGATGTAGTTCATAGCGCAATTCGTGTTAATCCTTTAATCTGGGTTTTATTGGTTTAAAGTTTAAGGTTTAAAGTTGCAGTGATAAGCGGATTTAACTGATTTACTGGATTTTTTTTTCATCATACAACAATATTACCTAAAATAGCAGCACCGCGTAACTTCCATGAACTTTAACAAAAAAGTTGCTAAAAAAAACCATTTTACACAATACCTTAAAAAAAATCATTTTCACAAACATATCGTTTAAAACAAAGTTAAATTATAGTAAATTTACATGTAAAAACAGCCTCATGAGAAAAATAATGCTACTTCTGGCGTTGCTGCTAACCACTGTTTTAAAAGCAGATCCTAACACTGTTTCGATTTTGAAAAAGGAGATTGCTGGTGGTTTCAGTCCCTTAGATTATGAGCAGTCGCTAGTGCTGTTAGCAGAATTTTTAGAAAATGATAACACTGCTGCTTCAGACAAATATGAAGTATACGTGTTGAAAGCCAATCTTTACAAAAAACTTTTCAGATACGAACATGCCCTATATTATTTAGACAAGGCACTTGCTGAAGGAATGAAAGGTGCAGACACTTTTGCAGTGAAACAGCGCATTACGGCTGAACGGGCACTTATCTATTTCGACAAACAAGATTTCAAGCGGTCAATTAGGCTTATGAAAGTTCTTGAAGAGAACAATTATAAAACGCTTGATAAAAAGTACGTTATATTTCTTTACACCCAAAAGGCATATTTTTTAATGAAGGACGGGGAATTTGCTGAAGCAGAAAATTTGCTCAACACCGCTTTAAACATGGGGCTTAAACAATTTCCTAATGAGCTGCCCATTGTGTTTGGTAAGCAAATTGAGCTGTACCACCTAACCGGAGCCTATGACAAAAGAAATCTTGTTTACAAAGAAGCCCTTGGATACGTTAGAAAAACCAATAATATTAAGTATGAATTTTACTTGGAGGAGGTGATGAAGAACGTATTTAGCAGTACGAACGACTACGAAAATGCCTTTGTGCATCAGAAAAAATGTGATTCTTTATTCGCTCTCTATGATTCCAATAGCAAGAGTAGTAATTTAGAGTTAAAAGATATGCAGCTTAGGAATCAACACTATGAGGAAGATTTGAAAACAAAAGAAAATCTCTTGACCATATTCGCTTTTTTTACAAGCATACTGACAGTGTTTGCTGGGATTCTTTTAAAACTGTACCACCACTCCAAAAAACAGAACCTGCAGATAGAGAAAGAAAACAAACGCATACTTGAAAAAAAAGCCGACTTGGAAAAGCATAAAAAGAACGGATAGCGCTCTGCTTGATTAAACAATATGGAATTAGGCAGGAAGACTGTTTTAACTTTTTGGTGCGGTTACAACATAAGGTTGACCCACATCGCATGATCTAATAAATTTTAACAGCATAAAATTGACTGACTTGTGTTTTTTAAACCACGGATACCCGGATATGTTTTTACAGATTAAAAATACCGATTATTAATAATTAAATTTTCACGGATTTTGAACGCGTTGCATTCTATAACTCGGATATTTTTTATAATTTGTTTATAATCAAGAATAAAGATGTGAACCTGTGGGAATTCTATAATACTCTAAGAATAAGAATTTATTAAAGCATTATATTTTCAGACTGTATAATGTTCGCATCGATGGTTGTATACTAGTACGTGCAAGTGGTTTTATGGTAAATTTATTAAATTAATGTTATGAAAAATAAATTTTGATTACGAAAAAAAATAGGTATATTAGTAAGGTTTTTGATTACAATCATATATAAAATATGAGTATGGAAGAGGGAGTCATGACCCTCTTTTTTTATTGTAATGTATATATTGTAAAATCGATCATTTGTTTATTTAGCTTTGATTGACAAATACGCTGCTTTACGTATTCGTAAAATTACCGTTTCATAGTCGAGTATTTATCTGTTGAAAAGCCAGCTAAACAATCGAACCTTTTTCTTACAAAAAAAACACTAGCAGTGGAATAAAGATAAAGAAGCTACCCGTTAATCGACAGCAAACTACTGAACAAGTAAAGTTGGGTTGGCAATCATGATATTAAGGCTGATTTCTTCCAGCTGGTAATTAATTCAGAAAAGGATAGTATCTGCGAATATGTAGCAATAGCAAATTTTGAAACAAAGCATTCGTTCTAAAAATATGCCCCAGCTATCGTAAGTGGAGCAGATATTCGCCATAACCACTTTTCTGTAAAGGCTCTGCAACTTTTTGCAACTGTTCTCTATTGATATAACCCATACGGTAAGCAACTTCTTCAATGGCACCGATCTTCATTCCCTGGCGCTCTTCGATTACTTGTACAAACTGCCCTGCTTGCATTAAGGAAGCAAATGTACCCGTATCTAACCAAGCGGTGCCGCGGTCAAATACACCAACGCGCAATTTCCCTTGTTTTAAATATTCTTTGTTCACATCGGTGATTTCATACTCGCCACGAGCTGAAGGCTTTATATTTTTGGCAATTTTCACCACCGAATTGTCGTAAAAATACAAGCCTGGTACGGCATAATTTGATTTTGGTTGCGCTGGTTTCTCTTCAATGGATACTACGTTTTTATCCGCATCGAACTCTACCACACCGTAGCGTTCAGGATCGTGTACCGGATACGCAAATACCACGCCGCCTTCTTCTTTGGTGCAGTCCTGCAACAGCTTGCTCATGCCGCTGCCGTAAAAGATGTTATCACCCAACACCAGCGCTACTTTATCATTTCCTATAAATTCTTCACCAATCACGAATGCTTGGGCCAAGCCGTTCGGTTCGGGTTGCTCGGCGTATTCAAAACGGCATCCGATTTGAGAGCCGTCTCCTAATAATTTTTTGAAATGAGGTAAGTCATGCGGTGTGGAAATGATCAATATTTCATTAATACCCGCCAACATCAACGTTGATAACGGATAATAAATCATTGGTTTATCATACACCGGCATTAACTGCTTGCTTACAGCCAGGGTTAATGGATGCAATCGGGTACCCGATCCACCAGCTAAGATTATTCCTTTCATTTTTTGTTGTTTGTTTTCGCGGATTCGCGGATTTGCGTATCTGCGGATTTCGTATTTAACTTCGTTCAGTCGCTTCGCTTGAGTGCGTATTTGCTTATTCGCGCATCAGTGAATTCACGATTTTGCGATTTCGCGATTTCGCGATTTCGCGATTTTGCGATTTTGCGATTTTGCGATTTTGCGCATCTTCACATTTGCGCATCTGCGAATCTACCTATTCGCGTATTTACTATTTATCAAACTTTTTATATAAACTATTTAACTGATTCGTTATCTTCTCAATCTTTTCTCTTAAATTTAGATATTCTTCTGTAGATAAGAATTCTAAATCATTAGCTAAAATCAAAAAGTTTACAACCTCAATTGCAGAACTAAATGCCTGATTTATAAAACGAGCTTTATCTTTTTCAGTAATTCTTGACATTCCTTCCGCTATGTTTGCCGAAATACTTAATGTTGCCCTACGTATCTGACTTGTTAATCCAAATTTTTCTTCTGATGGAAACAACGCTGAAATAACATATAACCCGTAGTGCATTATCTAATATTTTTTAATACAATGATATTCAGTGATTTATTTTTTTTTACCACAAATGCACAGATATAATTTTATAGATTAAAGTTACTAATAATTAAATTTTCACAGATTTTTGAATACTTCGCATTCAATAAGTTGCATAACTTTTCTGTTTCGCTTATAGTAATGCGTAAAGATCTGTGCATCTGTGGAAATTCTATAATGCACTACGGGTACATATATATTTTTTGTAAAAGCACGCGCTTCTTTCCATACTGCTAATCGTTCAAAATAAAATTCCTTCATAATATTTTACTTTTTCTGTATTCACCTATTGGCTTATGTACCTATATGCGTATCTGCGATTTGCCTATCTGCGATTTGCCTATCTGCGATTTGCCTATCTGCGATTTTGCGTATCAGCGATTTCGCGATTTTGCGCATCAGCACAGCTAACGTCTTCTCTATTTAGAATTTCTTAATATTAGCGCGGTAGCTGTTAACAGTAACGATAATGCGGTGATATAAATTGATACATTGCTACCAACTGCCGAGGAATTTACCTTGGTGCTGTTTGGTTCTACATAAACCATATCGTTCTGTTTTAAATAGTAAAATTCTGAATTCATGAAATCTCCTTTGGTTAAATCGACGCGGTGGGTGGTGATTTTTCCATTTTCTTCGCGTGTTATTAAAACATTATCTCTTCTACCATAGCTTGTTAGGTCTCCAGACAATGACAATGCTTCGGGCAGGGTGATTCTTTCGGAATTTACTTTGTGTACGCCCGGTTTCTTAACTTCGCCTAAAACGGTTACCTTATAGTTCATGATGCGGACGTTTATAACCGGATCTTTAATGCCTTTTGATATTTCCGCTAAAAGGTGCGCGGAAACTTCTTCCTTGGTTTTACCGCCTATTTTTATTCTGCCGATTACAGGGAAATCTATATACCCATTAGTATCTACCAGATACAGCTGCTGCTGTCTGCGGCCACCTCCGGCTTGATTATCTGCGGTTACACTATTTTGACCTACTAAATTATAAGGTGCCGCAGCCACAGGATCTTGTGACGAAACAATGATCATTAAAAGATCATCGGGCTGTATGGTTGTAGCAAAATTCTTTGTTGTATTGTTACCTTGCGCTACATTTTGGTAATACACTACCCTTTGTTTTGAAACACATGAAGTTAGTAGAAGGGCTACCATGCCCAGAAAAAGAAACGTTTTATTCTTCATTACCGGTATATTCTTTTTTTAATGTTCATAAGCTTTACAACTGCAGCTTCGGTTTTAGATGCTACCCACCTTTTTCGCTATATTAGTGGTATAGACACCTTTTTTCTCTGTTGGTGTTACAAGTTGGCTAAAATAATCTTTTTTTTACCAATACGCTAACAAACAAGACAACTTTACGCATAAACAGCTATGTAGAAAACGATAAAACACTAACATGTAAACAATTACAAGTTAAACACAGATACCTTGACACAATGTTACAGATTAAAGCCAATAGTAATTAGAGGGATCCCCACTAATTTTTAATGCGTGGCATTCAATAAGCTGCAGACTTTTTAGGGCATGCGTGTACAAATGAAAAAAAACAGGAGGTGCAATGCTTCAATACAATGCGGGAGAGATCACCTACATATACGACTAATCTTTAAGGAAAGTACTCAAAAAAGAGGGGACAGCCCCTCTTTCCAAAATAAATTTAAAAATATCTATTACTAAATAATAATTTTTCAAATATATTAAATTTAATAACATAAACAATAAAATTTACATACCACATTACTAACTATCAATGGGTAGTAAGATCTGTTTTGTTCTTAGTTAGCAATAGAAAGATAAAACACACGAAAATTTTAAAGAAACATACACATATCCGGCAATGCATTCCTCAACAAAAATTAATAACATGATAAGCAGCGATTCATTTTTACGACAGATTCTGATATACAGTCTACATATATATATAAGGAATTTTATGTGGTCGATGTAGGCTGTTTTTTGTGTATAAAGTAAAATGTATAGTGTATGAAGGTTATTCTAGCTCATTGATTGATTCGTGTAAATCATTTAATCTGTGGTTTACCAGTTCTCTTGTTTACTGATTTACTGGCTTAAAGTTCAAGGTTGTAAACAAACCCCGATTCTTATTTTGAAGCCGTAGAACTCTCCCCCTTTAAAAGGAGACGCAAGTGCTGATTTATAACGTTTTTTTTTAAGGTACGTAAAGTTGCAGAATGTATATTTACCAGTTAAAATATTCCTAAAAAAAAATCTAGCACATTTTATTTTAGCTGTTCTTTTTTTTATACATTTATCCAAATATTTATTTGCAAAAATGCAATAGGAGTTTTACTTATATTTTAATTTTTTATATGCAATGAAATTACCTTTTTTTAAGAAGAAAAACGACTCGAATGTATTGCAAACACAATCAGACAATCTTCGGGAAGAAATTTTAAAAGACTTTGAAAAGATGCTTCCGCTATCCAACGGGCAACTATCGATCAGTTATGTTTTTTCTTGCAATAATGGTAGGCATGGAGATCTTTATGCCGCCAAACTTGGTGAAGAAGGTGATGATGTAAGCTACTGCCACACTAAAAAAAATGGCTACCAAATTTCAGGAAGAACTAAAAAGATGGAGCTAACACATGACTTAATCAAACAACGTGTTTTAGAAATAGCTGAAAAAGGCACAAAGTTTAACTGTGTTTTGACAGGATGGAACATTGTTTCTGAAGATGAAACGCACAAGTAGGCATTGGAACTGAGGCAATGAAGTAATACTGCGCAAAGTATATTGTAGTAACTATGATGGCGTTGTTTTTAATTTACGTGATTAACGGATAGATTATTATTGCTTTTTTAAGTTTTGGTACCTTAACTTTAAGGTTGAGTGAAAAGCGGATTTCACTGATTTACTTTGATTTTTTTCATTATACAGCAATACATCTATAGGGCGCTGCGTGTTGGGTTATAGAAGTTCATAGATTAATTTGTGTGAATCTTTTAATCTGTGGTGGATTTGTTGTATGTCATACGTTGTATGTATGCGTGATGTAGTTCATAGATTAATTCGTGTGAATCATTTAATCTGGGATGGATTTGTTGTATGTTATTCGTTGTATGTTGTACGTTGTACTTGTATGGATGCGTGATGTAGTTCATAGATTAATTTGTGTGAATCTTTTAATCTGTGGTTTAAGGTTAAAAGTTTAAGGTTTGAATGAAAAGTGAATTGCACTGATTTACTTGGATTTTTTTTACATTATACAACAATACAGTTTACAATATACATATACGTTTTGGGTGCTATTGGAATAGAAAATTTTGGTTATAAGGGTTGGAACACTTGAACCATTAAAATTTGTAGCTACTTAAAACTTAAAGCCACTAAACAAACAAACCAATACAAAAAGCGTTATTATTTATTTTACCTCCAAGAAATGATATGCTGCTTAATACCTATATCTAATTTTTGGTAGGGAAGCAGTTTAAACTTTTTATAATTAATTTATAATCCTTAGTGCATTATGTATTACTTTTAACAAAATAATATTCAACAACTTACTTTTTTCATCATAAATACACTGATATAATTTTACGGATTAAAGTTACTAATAAATAAATTCTTACGGATTCGGAGTGCCTTGCATTCCATAGATCTCGTAATTTTTATGTTTTATTTGGAATGATAAATAAAAGTCTGTGCATCGTGAAAATCTTATAATGCAGTAAGGGTTTAGTGAATGTTTAAATGAGTTTTTTATACCCTTATCCAAATTACTTTTCACTTATGCGTCATTTTCTATCTGCCTTTTTATTTAAATAACCTGTAATGTATTACCTAATAAATTTTAACACTACGATATTCAAAGATTTGTTTTTATTATCAAAGATGCTCTGATATGATTTTACAAATTAACGCTACTAAAAATTAAATTTTCACACATTTTAAATGTGTTCCAGTAAATAAAGACGCTTCATTCTTATCATTTGCTTGAAGCAATACGTAATAATCCGTGCATCTGTGGGAATTTTATAATGTACCAAAGCTTTAAATATCAACATTCCATGATGAAGTTTTGTATTAAAGCTAAAGCTCGGCATATCTAAATTTCACAGTTTGTTTTGTGATTGCGGAGAAAAACATGTATTACACAAGAAAAGCAGTAAGAAGTTACAAAAGATCTACATCGCAAATGGCGAGGTTTAAGCGATTATTTAACATTATAACATATTATTTTATTTAATTGTACAAAAATAAAATTGAATTTTGTAAATCTGTAAAAATCACTTCCGCTTAACCATATATACGATTTTATTCTACATTTGTTATGTATTTAGCCACTTAAGGATTAAAGCAGGGCACAATAACATTAACATTATTTAGAAAAAATTAAATGAAATTATCTTTTTTAAAGAAAAAAGCAAATAGTACTTCTTTTTCAGAAACAGAGCAGGTTAATTTGAAGCAACAGCTTACACTGAAATTAGAAAAACTACTTCCGTTAGCGTCCGCATCAGTACGCATACATTTCACTTTTATGGCGGCAAACGAAGCAGCTGCTGAAACATTGATAAATCAGCTAAAAGAAATGGGCAACGAAATACGCTACCCTATGACAAACATGTGCTGCCAGATCATAGGAAGATCCGAATACATGAAAGCAGAGGAACAGCTGTTAAAACAACATTTGTTTACGATTGCGGAAACAGCTAGCAGTATTAATTGTTCATTAGAAAACTGGCGCATTGAAGACCATTCCGATATTAAATGGCGTGGCGGTCTTGTAATCAAGCAGCAAGGATAAGGTCGTGGGGCATTTGAATGCTTTAATACTTCTTTATTGCATTACGCTTCATGACCGAAACTCGGTTGCCTAAGGGCTTGTGGAAAGGTTCAACGCGATATTACGTTTCGACACTTCGATAGTTCGATAGTTCGACAAGCTCACTAACCGCAAGCTCAGTAACCGCAGGCTCAGTGACCATAGTTCGATAGTTCGATGCTTCGATAAACTCAGCAACCTCAAGCTCACTAACCGCAAGCTCAGTGTCCGCAAGCTCAGTGTCCGCAAGCTCAGTAACCATACTTCGACAAGCTCAGCAACCACGGGCTCAGTGACCTTATAACTTACTATTCTGCAGGGTTTGTTAGTTGCTTGTCAGCAACTACTTTGCGCAAACCTGAACTTGAAAAACGGTGGTCTCGCCTATTGTAATACAATTCGATGCCTTTTTCTTCGCAATAAGTTCTACCTGTAAAGTTTTTGTCTTTATATTCTTCTCCCAAAATACGCACGTCAATTTTAAACGAACGCAAAATGTCTTCCAAATCTTGTTCGGTAGCATAAGGCACCACCTCATCTACATAAGAACACGCCTTTAACTGAATATAACGTTCTACCACCGTTTGAATCGGTTGGTTTTTTTCGGGACGGTCTATTGTGGGATCGGTTTGCAACCCGCAGATTAGGTAATCGCATTGGCGTTTAGCATCCTCTAACATTTTGATGTGACCGGCGTGCAATAAATCGAATGCGCTAAAGGTTATTCCTATTTTCATATTGTTACTTTTTGGGTGAAATTAAGAAAAAGTTATAAGGTTAAAAGGTTCGTAATATCCCTTCCAGTTTTCCAAATTTCTGTTTTCCTATTTTATTTCTATTATTATTTTTGAAACTCTAAACCTTTGATACTCGAAAATCAAACGCAAGAATTCTTTTTCTGTATTTTTTATCTTTATGGACTAAATAGTTCAGCCTAGTTTTATGAAATCGCAAACGAAATCCAACACTTTCAGAACATGTAACTGCATTTAGTTTGGCAAAGAACTGTACCAACAGCTTAACACGTTTTTTTTTATGTAGTTAATAACTGTGACAAACAGCACCTAAATGAGCAGTAAATGTACTCGTTTTTTATTAATTAACAAATTTTTGAGAAAATTTTACGATTTGGTAATGATTAAAGAAAGGGAAAAGGGAAAAAGGGAAAAAGGGAAAAGGGAAAAAGGAAAAAGGAAAAGGGAAAAAGGAAAAAGGAAAAAGGGAAAAGGGAAAAAGGGAAAAGGGAAAAAGGGAATATTACACAACAACATGAAAAGGTAACATAAACGATGAACGCATCTAATTTTTAAAATTCAAGTCCCCGTAATTTGCCGAACTAAAAATTATTTTTTTTAGTGATTAGAACAATCAATATAATAGGAATAAAGCTAAATTTGTGACACTAGTTAAATTTTTAGAAGATTTATATATGAACGAACAATATCAAGTGACGAAAAGCTTTAAACATTTTGAATGGATCGATATATGTAAACCAGATAAAGAGGAGCTTATAAAAATAGCTGAAGCATACCAATTAGATTACTTCCAGATCAAGGACAGCTTACAACCAGGACACTTGCCTAAAATTGAGACTAATGACAGATACACATTTATTGTATTAAGGGCCTTTACTGCTAATTTTAAAACGGGAGCCAGTACTGTGCCGGAGCTTTCAAATAAAATCGCTTTTTTCTACAATAATGAAAAATTAATAACTATTCATTCAACTAAGTTTTCATTCTTAAATATCCAGGAAAAAACGTTCGTTTCGGTTGAAGATCTTTTGCTAGATATTATTTTTAAAATGGTTCATTCGTATGAGCAACCTTTCTATGAATTGGATACAAAAATAAGTGAATTAGAAAAAGTGATCTTTTTAAAGGACTATACCAAAGTTTCTATTGAAAATCTATATTTTTTAAAAGCGCAGGCACGGATTACAAAAAAACTGCTTCAAATTTTTCAGAATGTAATAAACCAGATGCAGGTAAAAGACGAGCAAAGAACAGCTAAACAGAACATTAAAGACCACCTTCTGAGCTTAATACTTAGCTATGATGAAGTTTTGGAAGATGCCAATAACCTTCTAAATTCTTTTCACTCTGTAAATGCACAGAAGAACAATGATGTTATGAAGCTGCTTACCGTTTTTTCTGCGTTTTTTCTGCCGCTAACGTTTATTGCAGGTATTTATGGGATGAACTTCGAAATCATGCCAGAACTTAAATGGCGCATGGGCTATTTTGCTACGCTTGGTGTAATGCTATTAATTTCAGTTATAATATTTCTATGGTTCAAGCGAAAGAAAATCTTATAGATGCTGTTATCTTTTGTTTGGGGAAATGGGGAAATGGGTGACGGAGTAAGTATATTAATTCGTGTGAATCATTCAATCGGTGGTTTACTTGTTTAAGGTTTAAGGTTGTTTGTTTGAATGGGGTTTATTGTAGAATTATGTGATTTGATGATTTGATGAATTGATGAATTGGTGAGTTGATGAATTGGTGAGTTGATGAATTGGTGAATTGTTAGAAAGGGAAAAAGTTAGAAAGTTAGAAAGGAAAAAGTGATACAACCTACAACAATGCATATAATGGGTGTTGGATGTTTGGTGTTTGGTGTTTGGTGTTTGGTGTTTGGTGATGTTGTTCATAGCGCAATTCGTGGGAATCTTTTAATCTGTGGTGATTGGTTTAAGGTAAAAGGTTAAAAGTTTAAGGTTAAAAGTGTAAGGTTGGGGTGAAAAATGAATTGCACTGGTTTACTTTGATTTTTTCCGTTGTACAGCAATACAGTTTACAATATACATATAAGTTTTTGATGCTGGGTGTTGGGCGATGTAGTTCATAGATTAATTCGTGTAAATCTTTTAATCTGTGGTGATTGGTTTAAGGTAAAAGGTTGAAAGTTTAAGGTTAAAAGTGTAAGGTTGGGGTGAAAAATGAATTGCACTGGTTTACTTTGATTTTTTCCGTTGTACAGCAATACACTCTACTATATCCATAAGAAGTGTTTGATGCTGGGTGTTGGGCGATGTAGTTCATAGATTAATTCGTGTGAATCTTTTAATGTGTGGTTTACTGGCTTTTTTTTACATTATACAACAATACAATCTACAGCAATACAATATGCAACTATCTTAATTTAAATTAAAAGCTTGTGTAACAAATGTTACGAACAACAATAATAAATGTATGACATTTGCAAAGTAAAATTTTAAAATTATGGAGTGGATATTTGGCACATGGCCTTGGTATATAGGAGGTCCCATCATAGCATTCATTATGATTGCTTTGATTTATTTAGGTAAAAGCTTTGGCTTTTCTTCTAATTTCAGAACCATTTGTTCGGCAATGGGCGCTGGTAAATCATGTTCGTTTTTTGAATTTGATTGGAAATCTCAAAAATGGAACTTACTTTTCTTAATTGGTTCAATAATTGGGGGATACATAGCGGCAAACGTATTATCTACCAATCAAATTCCAGAGATTTCGGCATACACCACAGAATATCTGCAAAATCTTGGGTTTAACAGTGTGGGTAAAAGTTATGCCCCAACAGAGTTGTTTGAAACCTTGAACGTGAAATCAATATTAATTTTAACAATAGGTGGATTGTTAATTGGTTTTGGTAGCAGGTATGCAGGTGGATGTACGTCGGGGCATGCTATTTCTGGTTTAAGTAACTTACAGTTGCCGTCGTTAATTGCTGTAATTGGATTTTTTATCGGCGGATTATTAGTCGTTCATTTATTATTACCTTTAATTTACTAAAAATGAGAAGTATTTTATATATTGCATTAGGTGTGATTTTTGGAATCACGATGTACAAGGCAGAAACGGCATCATGGTTTAGAATTATTGAAATGTTTCAGTTTCAGTCATTCCACATGTACGGTTTCATTGGATCTGCTCTGGTTATTGGGGTTATATCCAATGAGATTATTAAGCGTAAAAATAAAAAAGACATAGACGGAAACCCTATCATTCTTAATCCAAAAGAGAAATCGGTGAGCCGATATTTGTATGGAGGCATTGCATTTGGTTTGGGTTGGGCGTTAATTGGCGCGTGTCCGGGTCCTTTATTTGTATTGTTGGGTGCAGGCATGTATTCCATAATCATTGTAATTTTTGCCGCTTTAGCAGGAACTTGGTTGTACGGCGTATTCAAGGATAAACTACCTCACTAATTTATTAGCTATGTTGAACAAAAGTTTGTTGCAAAATTATTTTAGTTCATTGTTTGAAGAGGCATTGTTAGATGAAATCAGCAATGTTGGACAATTGAAGTCTTTTAAGGAAAATGAAATTTTAATTGATTTAGATCAACCTCTTTCTCACATGCCTTTATTGCTTCATGGTGCCATTCGCATTATGCGAGATGACGACAATGACGGGGAACTTTTATTGTATTATTTAGAAAAAGGTGATACGTGTGCCATGACAATGACCTGCTGTTTAGGTTCTAAAACAAGCACTATTAGGGCAACTGCCGAAACCGATGGTGAAATGGTGATGATTCCCGTTCAAAAAATGGATGAATGGCTAGCACGATATCCTTCGTGGCGCGCTTTTGTTTTTAACAGTTACCAAGATCGGTTAGATGAAATGCTGCGCTCTATTGACAACTTGGCATTTAATGATTCAAAAGGACGATTGAAAAATTACCTAATAGAAGTGGCAAGCGTAAACAAATCGCGTACTGTAAACAAAACCCATGCAGAAATTGCCTACGAATTAAATACATCGCGCGTAGTAATTTCTAGATTATTAAAAGTATTAGAAAAAGAAGGTTTCTTATTTCAACAAAGAAACAGCATAACGATATCGTAGTTTTAAAACCTACGATATCTGGCTTGTATTTTTTAAGTGTTTTTGATGTTTGCTCTTCTGTATTTTATCCATTTGTAGATTTCAAACCATAAAACAGCACCACTCGCCGCCACGACAGCTATTGCTAAGTTTTGAAAATTTAAACTTTGTAATTGGAAGAAATTAGCGAATACAGGAACGTATAATATCAACAACAACAGTGCTATTGTTATGCCTATGACCAGTGGAAAAAGCGGATTTTTATTTTTAATGCTTTGAAACACACTGTAAACAAAAGAACGATTTACCAAACTTAAAAAAATGTTTGCAAATATAAGGTTACTAAAAACCATGGCACGTGTGGTTCTTTCGTCCATACCGTTGTGCACCGCATATTGATAGACCAATAAAACACACGCTGTTATCATTAAACCTTGTACAATACTGATTCCTAACTCATTAATATTTAAAAATGTTTCGGTCATTTTTCTGGGTTTTTGAAACATGGTGTTTTTCTCTATCGGCTCATTTTCATAAACAATGGAACAAGTTGGGCCCATGATAAGCTCTAAAAAGATCACGTGAACGGGTGAAAAGATGGTGGGATATTTCCATCCTAAAAACAAGGGTAAGGAAACTGTTAAGATAATGGGAATGTGTATTGAAATAATATACTGAACCGCTTTTTTTATGTTTGCATAAATTCTTCTTCCGGCAGCAATAGCGGTAATTAATTTCCCAAGATCATCATTTGTAATAACCATTAGGGCAGCCGCTTTGGCTATTTCGGTACCTTTATTTCCCATAGCCACACCTATGTGCGCCGATTTTAAGGCAGGTGCATCGTTTACCCCGTCGCCCAACATAGCTACTACTTCCCCATCTCGTTTTAATGCATTTATTGTAGCTAATTTTGCTTGTGGAAACATACGGGTAAATAAGTTTGCCTTTCTAGACACTTCGATAAGTTCGTTTTGATTCCAGGCTAGAATATCGGCACCGTTTACAGGCGCCACCTTGTTGATAATGCCCGCTTGCTGTGCGATGGCTTGCGTTGTATCGGCATTGTCTCCCGTAATGACTTTAACTTTAATTCCGGCATCATAAATTTGTTTAAAAACCGATTGAATGCCTGCTTTTGGCGGATCATAAAACACGGTAAGTCCTAAAAAGTGAAAAGAATAATCTTGCTGTTTCTCCAAAAAATCGTTCCCCGAAAAAGATGCTTTTCCAACTGCCAACACGCGATAGCCCTGCTTGCCAAAATCTTGAATTTTTTTGCGCAACGCGGTTTTCTCTTCTTCAGATAAGCTAGCCACTTCTAGCAGTGCTTCTGGTGCACCTTTTGCAGCAATGATGCGGTTTCCAAGCTTGTCTTCAAAAATATGGGTCATCATGGGCGGTTTTCCTTCCAACGGATATTCATGGATCATTGTATAATCTTTACGCTGATCTTTTGAAACAGTGCGTTCGTAAACTTTGTGAATGGTAATTTCCATGGGATCGAAAGGTACCGGTTCACTGCTCCACATGGCAAACTGAATGAGTTCGGAAACTTCGGGATCGTTAAACTTTTCAGCTTCAAACACGCTGCCACTTTTATGATTGTAAAGAAGGGGTAACTGCATAGAATTTTCGGTGATTGTGCCTGTTTTGTCTGTGCAAATCACTGTTGTGCTTCCTAAAGTTTCTACCACGCTGCTGCGCTTGATGATGATTCCTTCTTTCATCAACTTCCACGCACCCAATGCCATGAAAGTGGTGAATGCCACCGGAATTTCTTCTGGCAGAATTGACATTGCCAAGGTTAAACCAACCAGCAAACTGTTTGTGAAATTTCCAGACTGCCAGTAACTGAATGCCCAAACAAGCAGAAATACACCAACACCAATAAGTGCCATCCATTTAACAAATTTTGTAATTTGATTGTGTAACGGCGACGATTCTTCTTTGATTTCATGAATAGATTGTCCGATTTTTCCCAATTTGGTTTGATTGCCAATCTGCGTTACTTTAACAACTGCCAAACCAGAAACTACTAGCGTACCGCTGTAAACACTTTTATCATTTGTTTCTGTACTTTTAAATACGGAGTAACTTTCACCTGTTAGCGAAGCTTCGTTTACAGAAAAATCATTGCTGTGAACTATTTCTCCATCGGCATTGATCATTTTTCCTTCTTCCACAATGCACAAATCGCCCACTGCAATTTCGCGTGTGGGTATTTGCACTATTTTTTTGTTTCGTATAACGGTGCTGAGTGGCTCGTTTAATTTTTCAAGTGCTTCTAAAGCTTTTTTGCTTCTGTTGTCCTGATAAAAAGAAATACCAGACACCACCACTATTGCGCCGAACATAAAAAGAGCTTCGGAATAATTATTTAAGATCACATAAATTATTGAAACAGCTAGTAGCAAAAGCAACATAGGTTCTTTAAAAATATCTAACAGTATTTTGTACCAAGTGTTTTTTTTAAGGTCGCCAGGCTGATTGTAACCATATTTGTTGCGTGATTGGTCGAGTTCATCGTTTGAAAGACCCACTAAATTTTCGGGGATATTGTAAGACATTGGTTTACTGTTTTTGTGTAGCTTTTTTGTACATTACTGTAGTTATTTATCTCTTCTTGTGAACCAAATATATTTTCTTCCTCAAAAGGTGATCGCGTTACTATTACTAATGACTTTTGAAGTTACCAATACGCTTTTAAATTTAGCTAGATTGTTCACAAAACATTTTTTTATAAACTTACTAAAAATAGGAATATCTTTTAATTATATCCTCTTTTTTTAAAGCTATAATTATGTATATTGTGAAATGTATTGCTGTATAATGTAAAGAAATACAAGTAAACCTGTTAAATCCGCTTTTCATTCCAACTTTGAACCAGTGAACCAGTAAACCACAGATTAAAGGATTTACACGAATTAATCTATGAACTAGAATAAGCATTCATAAAATATACAATATACATTATACAGTAAAAAACACCCAGCACCCAACATCAAACTTCAAACTTCAAACTTCAAACTTCAAACTTCAAACTTCAAACTTCAAACTCAAACTTCAAACTTCAAACTTCAAACTTCAAACTTCAAACTTCAAACTTCAAACCTTAAACCAAAAAACCCCAGATTAAAAGATTCACACGGATTAATCAAGCAACTAGAATAACCATTCATAACAGTATACAATATACATTATACGGTTAAAACACAAACACCTAATTGCAGGTTTTAAATCGCAAATCATATTCTAGCATTGTGCATGTGCGAAGCGCAGCATGTTTCTGTAAACTGTAACATTTGTTACGCACTACATTTTTAGAATCATTCACCTTTGCATTAGAAAAATAAAATACAATGGAAATCATCGGTTTAGTATTAACGATAGTCATCGGTTTATTAGTAGGATTGTTTGGCGGAGGCGGCAGTATTCTTACCGTACCTGTTTTAGTTTACTTATTTGCGATACCCGCAACACTTTCAACAACCTATTCTTTGGCATTAGTTAGTATAACAAGTTTAATTGCCGCAGCACCTCATGTGCTTAAGAATACGTTGTCATTTAAAAAAATCTTACAATTTGGAATTCCGTCGATGTTTGCTTTATATACCGTAAGAGCGTATGTGTTGCCAGCTATTCCGTTAACATTTAATCTTTTTGGGTTTGCAATAGAAAAAAATCTGTTCATGATGCTGTTCTTTTCTGTTTTGATGCTGGCATCGGGTTTTTTCATGATCAAGCAAAAGAAAAACAACCCCGACTGTATCGATTGTCCGTACAACCATTTTGTGTTAATGTTTGCAGGATTGTTCGAAGGAATTATCACAGGGATTGTAGGCGCTGGTGGTGGATTTATAATTGTTCCGGTCTTAATGATTTTTGGAAAATTGAGTTTAAAAAAAGCTGTTGCAAATTCTTTATTCATTATAGGTGTAAAATCTTTTATTGGCTTTTTAGGATCGCATGATATAGCCGCATTAGATTTTTACTTTTTAACAAAAATAGTAGCTATAGCCTTGGTAGGTATGTATTTTGGATTGAAACTAAATAAAAAATTAGATGCCAAACAACTGAAGCCCATCTTTGGTTATTTCATTATAACAATGGGTTTCGTTATATTAATTAAAGAGCTATTAATAAATTAATTAGTGTAACAATTGTTACCATTGATATAAAAAAATCTCACGAAATTTACAATAACAAATTAAAATATCTACACATGAAAATAGAACAAATTTACACAGGATGTTTAGCACAAGGTGCTTATTACATAGAAAGTAACGGCGAAGCGGCAATTATTGATCCTCTTCGTGAAACACAACCCTATATCGATCGGTTAACAAAAGACGGAGTTTCGCTAAAATATATTTTTGAAACGCATTTTCACGCCGATTTTGTAAGTGGACATTTAGATTTAAGCAAGAAAACCGGGGCACCCATTGTTTACGGTCCAACAGCAAATCCTGAATTTGAAGCAATTGTTGCAAACGACGGGCAACTATTTACTATAGGAAATATCAAAATTAAAGTACTGCACACCCCAGGGCACACATTAGAAAGCACAACCTATCTTTTGATTGACGAACAGGGCAAAGAAACCGCTATTTTTAGTGGAGACACGTTGTTTTTAGGAGATGTTGGTCGACCAGATTTGGCGCAAAAAGCAGCAAATATGAGCAAAGAGGATTTAGCAGGTATGTTATACGACAGTTTGTATACAAAAATTCTACCTTTAGCAGATGATGTTACTGTTTACCCGGCACACGGAGCAGGATCGGCTTGTGGAAAAAACATGATGAAAGAAACGGTTGATACCCTTGGGAATCAAAAGAAAATGAATTATGCGTTGAATCAACCTTCTAAACAAGCGTTTATAGAAGCGGTTACAGACGGTCTATTGCCTCCGCCGGCTTATTTTGGTATGAATGTAGCAATGAATAAAAAAGGATACCAAAGTTTTGAAAATGTTTTGTTGAAAGGATTAACAGCGCTTTCTGTGGAAGCATTTGAAAATACAGCAGAACAAACGGCGGCCTTGATTTTGGATACCCGTGCAAATGGCGATTTTGCCAAAGGATTTATACCTCAATCTATAAACATTGGTTTAAGTGGTGATTTTGCTCCGTGGGTAGGCGCAATGATTGTTGATGTGAACCAACCTATTTTGTTGGTAACTGATAGCGGTATGGAAGAAGAAGCTGTAACGCGTTTAAGTAGGGTTGGTTTTGACAATGTACTTGGTTATTTGCAAGGTGGTTTTCAATCGTGGTTGCAAGCAGGTAAAGAAATAGATACCGTGAATAGAATCACAGCCACAGCATTTGAACAGCAAATAAGTGGTAAAGAAGCCATGGTAATTGATGTTCGAAAAGAATCGGAATACGCGGCAGAACACGTAGAAGATGCTTACAGCAAACCATTGGCTTATATTAACGATTGGGTGAACGATATTGATCCAAACCAACCATTTTATCTGCATTGTGCCGGTGGATACAGAAGCATGATTGCTGCAAGTATTTTACAAGCACGTGGTTATAGAAATTTTATAGAAATTGAGGGCGGATTCAAAGCAATATCGGAAACTCAAATACCTAAAACAGATTTTGTATGTCAAAGCAAAGTATTAAAATAATTTTTTCAAGTTTAATCATCATTCTTATGTTCGGATTATTAAAAAATATGTTCTCGGGAACAAGCAGTGAAGCGGTTAAAGCTTCTTTAAAAAACAACGCCTTTTTAGTAGATGTGCGTACACCACAAGAATTTGCAGAAGGAAAAGTACCCGGATCGGTAAATATTCCTTTAGATCAAGTGCAAAATCAACTGGCTAAATTTAAAAATCACGAAAATATTGTGGTATTTTGTAGAAGTGGAAACAGAAGTGGCCAAGCAAAAACCATTTTAGAACGCAATGGGTTTACCAATGTAGTGAATGGCGGCACTTGGCAACAAGTAAAAGCAGCACTAGACGAAACAACAAAATAAAGATTTTGCTTGTAGCACAACGACATGCGAAACACCCATTTGAAACAAAAACTTGGAAACGTGTTACAACAGCATGAAACCAAGAAAAGAAAGTGAACTATTCATTCAGTTAATAAAAATAAAAACCAATGAAAAAATGGCTTCAAACATGGAATCTAATGCGTTTGCTTAGATTGGCCATGGGAATTGCACTAATTTATCAAGGTGTTGAATTGCAACAATGGTTGTTTGTGGTAATAGGTGGTTTGTTTTCCTTAATGCCTTTATTAAACATAGGTTGTTGTGGAACAAATGCTTGTGCAACGCCAATTTCCAAATCTCAAAAAAATAAAGAAACAACTTTTACAGAAATCAAATAATATGAAAACCTTTTTTAAAAACCATTGGCTTACCTTCGCAGGTGTTGGTGTGGGATTGGTAGCAGGCTATTTGTATTGGCATTTTGTTGGATGCAATTCTGGTACTTGTGCCATTACATCGAATCCTAGAAACAGCACCTTGTATGGTGGTATCATGGGCGGTTTGGTATTTTCATTATTCAAAAAAGAACAAAAATTATGACATTCGAAGAACTAATCAATCAAGATAAACCTGTTTTAGTAGATTTTTTTGCTACGTGGTGTGGTCCTTGTAAAATGCAAGCACCCGTTTTAGAAGAGGTTAAACAACGTTTAGGAGCACAAGTTTCAATTATAAAAATCGATGTTGATCAAAACCAAGCGGTTGCTGCACAATATCAAGTGCGAAGCGTTCCTACTTTGATCATCTTTAAAAATGGACAAATTCGTTGGAGACAAGCAGGCGTTTTTCCTGCAAATGAATTGGAACGTTTGCTTAAAGAAAATATTTAAAAACATCTTAGTGCATTATCAAATAAATTTTAACACTATGATATTCAAAGATTTGTTTTTTATTACCACAGATTCAAGGATATAATTTTACAGATTAATGCTACTAACAATAAATCTTCACAGATTTTGAATGCGCTGCATTCAATAAAAACGCATCATTTTTATGATTTGCTTGAAGTAATACATAAATAATCTGTGCATCTGTGGAAATTCAGTTTAATACATAGATTTAAATTACAAAACAGGTGTTTTAGGTATTTGTTACGATTTATCGATCATGTAGCATCTATTTTTAGAACCATTCCTCAACAAAACATTTTATATGAATTTTAAATATTTGAAATACACGATTGTTGGTGTGTTTTTATTGGGTTTACACCAAGTAAATGCACAACAAATGATTTTTGAACGAATTTACGATGAAACGCTGGCGCAAGCTAGTTATATCATTGCAAACGATAAAAACGAAGCCATTGTAATTGATCCTAAACGGGACATTGATACCTATTTAGATTATGCAAAACAGCACGGTTTAACTATAAAATATGTTACTGAAACACATATTCATGCCGATTATTTAAGTGGTGCACAAGAATTAGCGCATGCTACAAAAGCCCATTTATTATTATCTGCCGAAGGTGGACCAGATTGGCAGTATCATTTTGCGCATCAACCTTTAAAAGATCAGCAAAACATTAGCTTAGGGAATGTGCAAATCCAGGTGCTTCATACGCCGGGTCATACGCCTGAAAGTTTGACTTTTTTGGTAAAAAATACATCCGATAAAAAATCGCCTAGCAAAGCAATCACAGGAGATTTTATTTTTGTTGGAGATGTAGGACGACCTGATTTATTGGAAAAAGCGGCAGGACAACGAGGTTCACAATTTACAGGAGCACACCAGTTGTTTGCGTCGTTAAACAAGTTCATTAAGTTGCCAAAAGAAACGGAAATTTGGCCTGGTCATGGTGCAGGTTCGTTTTGCGGCAAAAGCTTAAGCACCGTTCCACAATCTACCTTGCAACAAGAAATAGAAACAAGTAAGGCTTTTAGTTATTTAAACGATGAAACCGCTTTTACAAATTTTATTTTAGACGGGCAACCAGAACCACCAAAATACTTTGCTGTGATGAAACAATGGAATAAGTCTGTTCGTCCGTTGCTGATTAAAGTCCCTAAAAAAACAAAATTATCTGTGTTGGAAGTAGAACAAGCTGTTGAACATAATGTTTTGATACTCGATGCACGTAAAAAAGAAGAGGTTGCCAATGGATTTATACCCGGCAGTTTACACATTGAAGGCGGAAAATCTTTTTCAACCTTTGTTGGTTCGTTGGTAGATTACAACAATCAAATTATTTTAGTAGGAAATGAACATCAAATAGATGATTTACAACGTAAATTAATGCGTATTGGTATGGATAATATTTACGGTTATATTTCTGATATTAAAGCTTTTAAAGGTTTAAAAAATTCTAAAATAATTACTGCAGAAGAAGTGCAAAACCACATGAACAACCAAAACGTTCAATTGGTAGATGTGCGAACCGCTGCTGAATATCAAACAGGACATATTCAAGGATTTGTGAATATACCATTAACGTCTTTAGAAAAAAATCTTTCAAAAATTCAGAAAAACGCTCCGGTGATCATTCATTGTCAAAGTGGCGTTCGCAGTGCAATGGCGTATTCTATCTTAGAGAAATTAGGATACACAAACATTTTAAACTACAGCGGAAGTATCAATGATTGGAATGCTAAAAAATTACCTTTGGTAAGATAACAGTCTATGTACCATTAAAACGCTATTTGTATTTATTTTTTATTGAAGTATCAATTCAAAAAAAGGTGCTGATTTTAAATCAGTGCCTTTTTTTGTCTAAAATAACTAAATTGGTATGCTTGTAAATAATTTAAGTTTTTTTTCTTAAACCCTTGGGGTATAACTCGTAGTGTTTTTAATTTACTATTGCACTTAGTATTTGAAGTTACAAAATAAATTAAAAAGAGCGATCATCTCTGAAATTTAAAATAACTTTATTACTTTTATTGTAAAATGTGATAGAAGTATAGGATGTGCAACTAATTTCAAATAAAACATTTGCGTTTTAGCTGAATTTTATAAGGTAATGTTTTGCTTCTTTTTAGTTTTAATATCTATTTTTATGAAACCTACAGATAAAAACAACGTTAAACAGATTGGAAACTTAGAAGGGCTATCTATACTGTTTGCGCACGGATTTGGAACAGATCAAAGTGCTTGGGAACAAGTTAAGGAAGCGTTTTTAACAGATTACAGAATTATTCTTTTTGATAATGTGGGAAGTGGAAATTCAGATCCAGAAGCTTACAGTGCCAATAAATACAATACACTTGAGGCTTATGCCGATGATATGATCGCTATTTGTGAGGCTTATCATGTAAAAGACGCAATATTGGTTGCTCATTCTGTAAGTGGAATGATTGGTGTATTAGCATCGCTAAAAAGACCAGAACTTTTCTCTAAATTAATATTAATAGGTGCTTCTCCTAGATATTTAAATGATGTTGGTTATGTGGGCGGATTTGAGCAGAAAGATTTAAACGGAATCTACGAAACCATGTCGAATAATTATTTTGCATGGGTAAGTGGTTTTTCATCGGCTGCAATGGCAAATCACGATAATCCACAACTTGCAGAAAGCTTTGCTTCAACTTTAAAAGCAATTAGACCCGACATAGCACAATCGGTAGCAAGGGTTATCTTTCAGTCTGATTACCGAAAAGAATTATCAAAAACACAAAAACCTACTTTGTTACTACAGTCAAAAGAAGATATCGCAGTGCCTTTAAACGTAGCGGAATATCTTCACAAAAACATTGCTAATAGTAAACTAAAAGTGGTAAATGCTTTTGGTCATTTTCCGCACATGAGTGCTCCACAAGAAATTATTAACGAGATTAAACAATTTATCTAATAATTTTGAACGAGCACAAACATATTGATTGGACTTATGAAGCGGTTAAATTTTTAACAAGCTTGTATCCTATTAAGAAAAAAAAGGATTTTAGAGTTATTTTAGATGAATCAATAAATCTTTTGAAAAAACATGCACATGCCAAGTCTGTATCCTTTGTAAGAATTGAAGATCCAATTACGGCTCGTGTACAATTTAGTACTTCGGAACATTTAATAAATAATTTAATCGCTGTTCAAGAGGTATTAAATTTAATCAAAAATAAGAAAATTGCTTTTAATATAGATTATCTGATTCAAAAACAAGAGTCAGAAGTTGTAGTATTTATACCTTTAGAAGAAGCTACTTTTACAGGAGGTTTTCTATTATTGATTGATGAAGAATTTAATGACAATGATGCGTTTAAGAATTTTTTAAACCATGTGTTTATAGGACTTAAAGAAACCGCTTTCACCATTCAGAAATTCTTTTTAATTGAAGAGTTTACTACTCGTTTCCAAACCATACTTGAAACAATTCCTCAGGGTATCGTATTTGTAGACAATGTTGGCGAAAACGGTTGGGTGAACAGTATGGCATCAAAAATTTTAGGCATTCCTAAAGAAAAAAACAGTCCTATTGTCATTGCAGAAGCAATGCAAAAGCTAAAGAATACCGCAGTTAACAAAGATGAAATTAATAAAGAAGGTATTCAATTGTTTAGTTCGCCTAATCAAAAAATAGAAAATTGGAAATGGATCTTTGGCGATCCAGTTACTTTAGTACTTAGTGTATCATGCGTACCTGCTATTTCCGAAAATATGAAAGGACGCATGTGGGTGTTTACTGATTTTACTTTTCAGTATTTGGCAAAACAACAATTACAAGATCTTTCAGAAGAATTGGCAGTTAAAAGAAAAATTGCCGACGAACAAAACAAAGCGAAATCAGAATTTTTAGCCAACATGAGCCATGAAATTCGAACACCTTTGAACGGCATCATTGGATTTTCTGATTTGTTGCTTAAAACAGAATTAACCGATACACAATTTCAATATCTTAATTATATAAAAGATTCCGGTAATATATTGCTTAGTGTTATCAATGATATTCTAGATTTTTCCAAGATTGAAGCAGGTAAATTAGAGCTTTTTATAGATCGATACAAAATTTACGACGTTGTTAATCAGGTTATTAGTATTATTCTATACCAGGCACAACACAAAAATTTAGAATTGTTGGTAAACATAGAACCAGGGCTTCCTCAAGATATTTGGATCGATGAAGCTCGTGTAAAGCAAGTATTGGTTAACATGCTTGGAAACGCAGTGAAGTTTACAGAAGAAGGAGAAATAGAATTTTCTGTAAAAAAAATGCAGATGAACGAAAAAACAATCACCTTGCGATTTTCTGTTCGCGATACCGGTATTGGTATTCCTGTTGAAAAACAACAACGCATTTTTGATGCATTTACACAAGAAGACAGTTCTGTGAGTAAAAAATACGGTGGTACAGGTCTTGGTCTTACCATTTCTAATAATCTGTTAAAATATATGGGTAGCAATCTAACTCTTGAAAGTGAGTTGGGTAAAGGATCTGTTTTTTATTTTGATTTAGAAATTCCTTATGAAGAAGGAATGCCAACAGAAGAAGAAGAATTAAATGTGGGACGCGTTTTAATTGTTGACGATAATCAAAACAACAGAACCATTCTTAAACACATGTTGGAATACAAAAATGTAGAATGCGTAACCGCATCCAATGGAATAGAAGCCATTCAGCTTTTAATAAAAGGGGAGCATTTTGACACCATATTGATGGATTACCACATGCCCGTACTTTCAGGATTAGAAACAATTGAAAAAATAAAAGAACTTTTTAAACAACAAGGTCAAAATGTGCCGCTTGTGGTATTGCATACCTCGTCTGAAGAACATGAAGTGATTTCCGCTTTTAGAAAAAATGAAAGTTCACATTGTTTGTTAAAACCAATCAAATCAGACGAATTGTATCGAACACTTGCAAAATCATCTAAAACTGTAAAAATTAATAGAGAAGCAGAAACAACAAACGATAAAACCACATTAAATCAATCGATAAATGTTTTGCTAGCCGATGATAATCCCGTAAACAGAGCTTTAAACCATCAAATGATGCAACTGTTGGCTCCAAATGCCAAACTTACCCAAGTAAGCGACGGTAAACAAGCGGTTGAAGCGTGTGCAGAAAAAATGTTTCAACTCATCTTAATGGACGTTCAAATGCCTGTAATGGATGGTTATGAAGCTACAAGAAAAATACGTTTGTTGCCTGCATATCAAAACACACCTATTATCGCTGTGAGTGCTGGAAATGTTGCTGGCGAAATGGAACGTTGTACTGCTGCTGGTATGAGCGACTTTTTACCCAAACCATTTACGTCAGTAGATTTGTTAAAAATTCTTCAGAAAAACCTTGGCGAAGATGATTATAAAAAGGCTGAACATCTTAATGAGTCACAAGCTGATTTGCTTGATCAAATAGCACTAAATGAACAATTAGGGGACGATAAAGAGTTTAAAATTTTCTTTTTAAACTTGGTGAGTCAAGAATTAGAAAGTGCGTTACAAGAATTACAACAAATTACAATGGTTTCTGATATAGAACATGCCAAAAGGTTTCTTCATAAACTCAAAGGAACTTCAGGCACGGCAGGACTGGTTAAACTAGCAAGTGCAGCTGCATTTTGGGAGAAAAATTTGGGTAAAAACGTTGATTTTAAACAAATGAATGAAGTGATAGGAACGCAAATTAAGAATGGAATAACAGTTTTTGAAAAATTAAACAAAAACTAATAAAACCTCATTGATGTAACTTTTTTTTTAATCATAGTTGTGGTTGGCGTTGATTGCAATGTTTGATGTTTATAAACAACTTTAGATTCGTTATGAACGGTAATACGTTGATACCCAAATCACAAAAAAAACAGTACAAAATAAGAGTATCTGTACTGTTTAATAAAATTATTTAATGTAGCATCCGTTTTTCAGAAGGTTTCAAACGGCTATTGGTTATTTAATTGCTGTTGAAATTTCCATGCGGTTTGCATAGACGTTTGCAGCGGTGTTTTTGGTTCCCAGCCTAATTCTGTTTTTGCTAAGGTGTAATCTGCATAAGCTTGTTCAATATCTCCTGCCCTACGCGGTTTTATTTGGTAATTGATCTTTAAATTGTTTGCCTGTTCAAAAGCGCTTACAATTTCTAATACGGTTGATCCTGTACCTGAACCCAAATTGAAAAATTCTAAATTTGATTTGTTTTTCCCTTCCAATAATCGCTGCATTGCTTTCACATGCGCATCAGCCAAATCGTTCACGTCAATATAATCACGTACAGCCGTACCATCGCGCGTTTCATAATCATCGCCAAACACACCTAAACTTTCACGAATTCCCATAGCTGTTTGTACGATATAGGGCATTAGATTGTTTGGAATAGGTTGTAAATCTCCAAGCAGTCCTTGTGGTTCTGAGCCAACTGGGTTAAAATATCTTAAAGAAATTGCTTTTTTATCAGTAACCCTAATAAAATCTTCTATAACTTCCTCTCCTATTTTCTTTGTATTTCCATAAGGAGATTCAGGACGTTTTAACGGAGTTTCTTCATTGATTGGCATAATATCGGCCTGACCATAAACGGTACATGAAGATGAAAAAATGAAATTATCAACCTGATTTTCGTTCATTGCTTCCAATACATTCATCAAGCCCATTAAATTATTGCGGTAATACATCAATGGTTTTTCTACCGATTCGCCCACCGCTTTGTAAGCTGCAAAATGAATGATGCCATCGATTACGTGTGATTGAAAGAAAACACTTACTGCATTGAAATCTTTTAAATCAATATTATAATACACTGGCTGAATACCGGTAATGCTGGTAATCTTTTCCCAAACCTCGAGTTGCGAGTTGGAAAGATCGTCTATTATAAATACATTAAAACCCGCTTGTTGCAGTGCCACCACCGTATGTGAACCAATATAGCCTAAACCGCCTGTTACTAAGATGTTTTTCACAATTTTTTTTTTTAGTTTTCAAATATAGCTATTTTTTTGCGAAGGGAGAAAGGTAACTGCTGAACTGTTTATTGGATGTTGGATGTTGGGTGATGGGTGTTGGATGATGGATGATGGGTATTTTTCTAACTGATTATAGGTAAAGAAAAAGGAGTAAACAATTTAACTGTTACTCCCTTTTCTTTATACTTTAGCCAGCATTTCTTCCAAACTTGTTTTCCAATCTGGAACAGCTACTTTGTAGGTTTCTTTTATTTTTGATTTATCCAACAACGAAAAATTTGGTCGTTTTGCCGGGGTTGGAAATGCATCGCTGTTTATAGCGTTTACTTTGGTGCTAAAACCTTTTATTTCTTTTATAGCTAAAGCAAAATCGTGCCAGCTGATCTTGCCTTCGTTGCTGTAATGAAAAACTCCTTGAACAAATTCGGGTGCTTCGATTACTTGCATAATGGTGCTTGCCAAATCGCGTGCGTAGGTTGGTGTACCCACTTGGTCTGCCACCACGCCTATTTCTTCGCGTTCGCTCATTAAACGGATCATGGTTTTCACGAAATTGGCTCCATAAACCGAATAAACCCATGCGGTGCGAATAATCACATAGGCTGCACCTGACGCTCGCAAAGCTTGTTCTCCATGTAATTTGGTCAAACCATATACATTGATTGGATCTGGAGCATCTGTTTCCTTTAACGGTGTTTCGCTGGTACCATCAAACACATAATCGGTAGAGATATGAATCACCTTGGCATTATTTTCAGCTGCCCACGCACCTATTGTTTTTACCGCAATATGGTTTACGGCATCGCATAATTCCTGATCGCTTTCTGCTTTATCAACAGCGGTGTAGGCGCCTGCACTTACAATGATCTGTGGTTTTTCGGTATTTAAAACTTCTAAAATCTGTTCCGGATTACTTAAATCCATTTCCTCACGGTCTACAAAAACCATTTGATGTTGAGGATACGATTCTTTTAAATCGTGTAATTCAGATCCTAATTGACCGTGACGACCGGTGATTAATATTTTCATGATGTGTGATGATATGTTGAACTGATGAACCGTTTATGTGTTGATCTGTTTATTTGTTATTTATTTTTTGATTGATCTTTAAGATTTGTTTTCCTATTAATCTGATATTTATACAAACCGTTTAATTTGTTTAAAATCTCATCTATAGACCACCTTAATTTACCATAATCACCTTCTGCTATATAATTTAACTGAAAGGACAAATTTAAATGATTAATTACTTCAAGACCTGATGCATACGCCATATTTGTAAAATGAGCTTGATCTAAATTCGAAGATCTGCCTGATCCTTCTGCTAAATTAGAACTAATAGAATCTGTAGCTCTCTTTATTTGCCTTGTTAAATCAAATTGTTCTTCCTTCGGAAAAGATCTAGTTAATGTACGAATTTCAATACTTAATGATAAAGCAAGCTGTTAAACATCTAACTTTTCAAAGGCATAAATATGATACTTTTCCATGAGCTGATCTTTTTTAATGTGATGATATGTTGAATTGACGAACTGTTGAGCTATTCCACGATTAAACAGTTAAACAACTCTACAATTTAACCTTAAAAAATTCGTTGAACGTTGGCAAAATGATGTCTTTTTCTGATACAATTTCTGTTCCTGATTCTATTCCCCAATCGATGTTTAGTTCGGGTGCATTGTATAGTATTCCTTGTTCTGATTCTTTGTTATAGAAATTATCGCATTTGTAGAAAAACACAGCTTCGTGGCTCAAAACTGAAAAACCATGCAAAAATCCACGTGGAATAAACAATTGTTGGTTGTTTGCTGCCGAAAGATGTACTGCCACATGCTGACCAAATGTTGGGGAATCAGGGCGGGCATCAACAGCTACATCAATTACTTCGCCTTGTAATACGCGCACCAATTTAGCCTGCGCATGAGCACCTGCTTGCGCATGCAATCCGCGAATAACGCCTTTTTTGGAATAACTTTGATTGTCTTGTACAAAATGCGTCGTTGTTCCCGTTAAATCGTTGAACGTTTTTTCGTTAAAGCTTTCAAAAAAGTACCCACGTTCGTCTTCGAACTTACGCGGTTCTAAAATAAAACAGCCTTTTAAATGGGTTTCTGTTGCTTTCATTTTTCTGTGTAATGGGTAAAAAGTTAAAAAGGTATATGGTTAAAAGGCTAAATTAGGAATCCAAACTTTTAATCAGTTTAGACAGCATATTTTTTATAAATCTTATTTTTGATTCTAAACCGCTTATATCACTTATAAAATTTAGACGGTATGCTATTTCAATCTGCGTTTCCAATTCACTTGCCGAACCTAAAGCAATATATAAAAATCTGCAATACTCTGCTTTCCCTTTTCTACCTGCTCCTTCAGCAATATTACTCGGTATCGAAATCGCACTACGTTTCATTTGACTGGTTAGCGCATAAAGTTCTTCTTTGGGAAAGTGTTTAGTAATCTGATAAATTTCGACAACCAAATTCATACTTTCCTGCCAAACTTTTAAATCTTTATGATTATCCATGATATATTTTTATTGTGAAAAAGGTAAATGGATATATAGCGAGATGGTATTATTGATGTGTACTATATGATTATTTCAATTCTAACTCTCTACTTTATATCTTTATAACTACCTAACTCTATAACTTTATAACGATTAAACTTTATAACCATTTAACTTTATAACCATCTAACTTAACAACTTTTTTCTTTTCTCTCTATTTATACTGCACCTCGTAATATTTCTGATAATCGCCTGATGTGACATTATTCAACCATTCCTGATTGTCCATGAACCAGTCGATTGTTTTTGCCAAACCTTGTTCAAAGGTTACGCTTGGATACCAGCCTAATTCTTTATTAATCTTATTGGCATCAATAGCATAACGCAAGTCGTGCCCCGGTCGGTCTTTCACAAAGGTAATCAATTGGGCGCTTGTACCTGGTTCGCGACCTAGTTTGGCATCCATCTGTTTACATAATTCCTTAACCAAATCAATGTTCTGCCATTCGTTGAAACCACCTACGTTGTAACAATCGCCATTTTTTCCTTTATGAAAAACCAAGTCGATGGCTTTTGCGTGATCTATTACAAACAACCAGTCACGTGTATATTTACCGTCGCCATAAATTGGCAACGGTTTGTTATTAATGATGTTGTGGATACACAACGGGATCAGTTTTTCGGGGAAATGGTTGGGACCGTAATTGTTTGAACAGTTTGTTAATACGATAGGCAAACCGTAAGTATCATGATACGCACGCACAAAATGATCTGAAGCTGCTTTGGATGCCGAATAAGGCGAATGCGGATCGTATTTGGTATCCTCAGTAAAGAAACCCTCGCTGCCCAATGCCCCAAAAACTTCATCGGTTGACACGTGATGGAAACGTTTGCCTGAAAAATCATCTTTCCATATTTCACGAGCGGCATTCAATAAGTTCACCGTACCAATCACATTGGTCATTACAAATGCCGAAGGATCGGCAATGGAACGGTCTACATGCGATTCGGCTGCCAGATGTATGACACCTGTTGGTTGGTATTTAGTAAAAACATCCAACACTGCTGCGGCATCACAGATATCTACTTTTTCAAACTTATAGTTTGGCAAATGATCTATATCTTTTAGATTTTCCAGATTGCCTGCATAGGTTAACGCATCAAGATTTACTATGGTATAATCGGGATATTTTGTTACAAATTCACGTACTACATGTGATCCGATAAATCCCGCACCACCGGTTATTATTATTGTTTGCTTCATTTTATGTAATGATTAGCTAATTTTGTTCAAAGATAGAATTTTTTTTCATGACGAAAAGAGAAAACCTAAATGATCATGATGGTATAAGTGCATATTAAAAAATCTGTAGTGTATTATCTAACAAATTTTAAAACATTGATATTCAAACATTTGTTTTTTTTCATTACTACAGATTCACGGATACAATTTTACAAATTAATGCTACTAACAATTAAATTTTCACAGATTTTGAATGCATTGCATTTAATAAAAATACAGGAATTTTATGATTTGCTTAAAATAATACGTAATAATCTGTGCATCTATGGGAATTCTATAATGCACTACGGGTATTAAACAGCTTATTTTTCTAATTTTACAAGAGGCATCGTATTTCAATTATAAAATTTTGTTTTATAAAACAATAATATTTTAGTAATTTCGCACTAAACTAAACATATATTATTTTATGAATAAGAAAGTAGTAATTGTATCTGCTGCAAGAACTCCAATAGGAAGTTTTATGGGCGCATTATCTACGGTTTCTGCTCCAAAATTAGGTGCGGCAGCGATTAAAGGTGCTTTAGAAAAAATCAATTTAGATCCAAATAAAGTTGACGAAGTTTTAATGGGAAATGTAGTTCAGGCTGGTGTTGGTCAGGCTCCTGCTCGTCAGGCAGCTTTATTTGCAGGCTTGTCTAACTCGGTTCCTTGTACTACTGTTAATAAAGTGTGTGCTTCTGGTATGAAAGCGATTATGCAAGGTGCACAAGCCATTGCTAACGGCGATGCTGAAATTGTTGTTGCTGGTGGTATGGAAAACATGAGTATGATTCCACATTACGCTCATTTAAGAACGGGTGTTAAGTTTGGTGGAACTGCATTTACAGACGGTATGCAAAGAGACGGATTAAGCGATGCTTACGAAAATGCAGCAATGGGTGTTTATGCCGATGCAACTGCAGCTGAACATAATATATCAAGAGAACAACAAGATGAATTTGCTATTAATTCATACAAAAAATCTGCTGCAGCATGGGATGCTGGTAAATTTGATGCAGAAATTGTTCCGGTTGCTGTTCCTCAACGCAAAGGTGACGCAATCATGGTTACGAAAGACGAAGAATACACTAACGTAAAATTAGATAAAATTCCGGCTTTAAATCCAGCTTTTACTAAAGAAGGAACTGTTACTGCTGCAAACGCATCAACTATTAACGATGGAGCTGCTGCCGTAATTTTAATGAGTGAAGAAAAAGCAAACGAATTAGGTTTAAAACCGTTGGCATACATTAAAGGATTTGCAGATGCTGCACAAGAACCAAAATGGTTTACAACAGCACCGGCAAAAGCATTGCCAAAAGCATTAGACAAAGCAGGCGTTTCTATTAACGATGTTGACTTTTTCGAGTTCAACGAAGCTTTTTCTGTTGTAGGTATTGTAAACACAAACCTTTTAAAATTAGATCCATCTAAAATTAACGTAAACGGTGGTGCGGTCTCTTTAGGTCACCCACTTGGCTGTTCAGGTGCACGTATTGTTGTAACGCTATTAAACGTTTTAGAACAAAATAACGGTAAAATTGGCGCAGCTGCTATCTGTAATGGTGGCGGTGGTGCTTCGGCAATCGTTATTGAAAAAATTTAATTCTGTACAATTTTTATAAAGATGAGAAGGAATTTAAACCTTCTCATCTCTTTTTTAGATTTCAAATATGTATGCACTTTGTAATTTAGCTATTGTTCCCTTGCGGTTTGAACCTTCAGACCGAAGCGAATTAGTTACACAAGTTCTTTTCGGAGAAACGTTTACAATTTTAGAAAAAAAAGAAAAATGGTCTAGAATTTCTTTGGCTGCCGATTTGTACGAAGGCTGGATAGACAACAAACAATTTACAGAAATTACTGCAGATCAATTTAACAAAATACAAGAAAGTGCAAGATTTTACTGTGCCGATTTAGTTGATTATTTAACAGGAAAAAACACTTTAATGCCTGTTTCGTTAGGCAGCGATTTATCATACCTAACTTTTGCCGATATCAATTCTCAACAACTAACATTCGATGGGACCATGATTACCGGTATTCAACCAAAAACAAACCTTTTAAAAACGGCTTTTTTGTACTTAAACGCACCTTATTTGTGGGGCGGAAAAACACCTTTCGGCATTGATTGTTCGGGTTTCACGCAAATGGTTTACCGTTTAAATGGATACAACATTCCACGCGATGCCTCGCAACAAGCTAAAATTGGCGAACCTTTAAGTTTTATTGAAGAAAGTGAAGTGGGCGATTTAGCATTTTTCGATAACGAAGAAGGAAACATCATTCACGTGGGCATCATCATGGAAAACAACTACATTATCCATGCACACGGAAAAGTGCGTATAGACCGTTTAGATCATTTAGGAATTCTGAATATCGATAGTGGTCGCCATACACACAAGCTGCGTGTAATTAAAAAAATCATTTAATTTTTAATTCCACATTTCTTTTTTAGAATGCTTATCTTTGCCCAAAATATTTTTTATGGCAACTTTTGAGCAATTCAATCTACCAAAATCTTTACAAAAAGCAATAGACGATTTAGGTTTCACCACTCCTACTCCAATTCAGGAAAAATCTTTCAATATCATATTGTCGGGTAAAGATGTTATGGGAATAGCCCAAACCGGAACCGGAAAAACATTTGCCTACTTATTACCTATTTTAAAACAATGGAAATTTCAACCGACCGATGCACCTCGTGTTGCCATATTGGTTCCTACTCGCGAATTGGTTGTGCAGGTGGTAGAAGAAGTTGAAAAACTAACCAAATACATGTCTATCCGTGTTTTAGGAATTTACGGTGGCGTAAACATCAACACTCAAAAGACATCAATTTACGAAGGAATCGATATTTTGGTGGGAACTCCCGGACGTGTAATGGATTTGGCTTTAGATAATATTTTACGCTTTGATAGTTTACAGAAACTGGTTATTGATGAGTTTGATGAAATATTGAATCTGGGTTTCCGTACACAGTTAACCGCGATTCTTTCCATGATGAAAGATAAAAAACAGAATATTCTTTTTTCTGCTACAATGACCGAAGAAGTTGATGGAATTTTAGATGATTATTTTAATTTTCCTGAAGAAGTTTCGTTGGCACCATCGGGAACTCCGCTTGAAAAAATTAAGCAACGCGCTTACGTGGTTCCAAATTTTCTTACCAAACTTAACATTTTAAAAGATATTTTAACGAACGATGAAACCAGCACGCGTGTTTTATTGTTTGTAAACAACAAACGTTTGGCTGATTATGTTTTGGAACATATCGAAGAAGAATTTCCTGGGCAATTTGGCGTAATTCATTCCAACAAAACCCAAAATTACCGTTTAAACACCATGGAACTGTTTCAAAACGGCGAATTGCGTGGTTTGGTTACAACCGATGTTATGGCACGTGGTTTAGACATTACCGATATTACGCACGTTTTTAACCTGCAAATGCCCGAAATTCCGGAACAATACATTCACCGAATTGGTAGAACGGGTCGTGCAGATAAAGAAGGTGTTGCCGTTAGTTTTATTAGCCCGAAAGAAGAAGAATTGCATTTTGAGATTGAAGCTTTAATGGATTACGAAATTCCTTTGTTGGATATTCCTAGCCATGTGGTTATTGCTGAACAACGTTTAGAGTTTGAAAAAGACAAGGCTAAAATGAAAACCAACAAGCGCAAAATTGATACAGAGCGTGGTGAGGCTTTTCATGAGAAAAAAGATAAAAATAAAAAAGTAAATTTAGGAGGACCAGGTAAAAGAACACCAAGAAAATCGGCACCAAGAAACCGTGCAGTTGAACGCAAAAGAGACGAAAAACGCAAGAAGAAATAAAAAAAGGGATTGTTTTGAACAATCCCTTTTTTAGTCTTTTAACAACTGTTGCTTATACTTTGAAATATGTTCTAAAATTTCGGGTTCTGGTTGTGGATACGAAATATCTTTATATTTTTTCAAGGTATCGTAAATAATTTTTGCCACAATTAATCGGCTTACATCTTTATCATCGCTGGGAACTATAAACCACTCCCCTTTTTTATGATTGCTGTTTTTTAAAATTTCTTCGTAACAAAACTGGTATTTATCCCAAAAGCCACGTTCTGTTAAATCGCCCGGAGAAAATTTCCATTGATGCTTTGGTTTATCAATACGTTTTAACAACCGATTTTTCTGCTCGTCTTTACTTAAATGCAGATAGAATTTTAAAGTAATCACACCGTTTTCTGCCCAAAATTTTTCAAACTGTACCATTCGTTGCATACGGTTGTTCCAAAAATCATCGTTCAAATTATGACTATCGATATTCGGGTTTCGTTCATTTTCTAAATATTCAGGATGCACGCGTGTAATTAAAACATTCTCGTAGTGTGTTCGGTTAAAAATGGTAAACTTTCCTTTTTCGGGTAATTTGGTGTAATGTCTCCACATAAAATCGTGTTGCAATTCTTTGTACGACGGTGTTTTAAAACTTTCAACCACCACGCCGCGCGGATTAAATCCTTTAAAAACCTCACGAATCATACTATCTTTCCCGGCGGTATCCATTCCTTGAAAACAAATCAAAACCGAATAGCGATCATCGGCATACATCATATCCTGCAATTCGGCAATTTTTTTACTGTATTTTTTAATTTCTTTTTTAAGTGCGATAGGATCTAAACCGGTGTTATATTTTGTTGGGATTTCCTTTAAATTTAAATTTTGGGGAACTTTAAAATAATTGCGCTTCATATTATTCTTTTTATCTAAATTAGTCAATAAAATTTTAGCAATGAAAAAATATTTGCTTACCTCGTGGTTAAAAATTGCGGGCATTGTGGCTGCATCGGGCATTGGCTATCAAAACAACGAAATTCAGCTGGTTTCTGATAACGGGAACGCATTGTATCATTATTTTATAAAGAATGATTCACTGGCGAAATATTCGTTAGACGGAGAACCGATTGATGACAGCATGCCGAAATCTACAAAATACGATTTTGAATCGTTTGCAACGGTTGATAATACGTGGTATGCGTTTGGATCGGGATCTAAAGAAAACAGAAACGCGGGGTTTATGGTTAATAAATTCTCTAAATATTCTACAAAGATAGATTTAGCGGGACTTTACGACGAAATGAAAACCTTTTCGGAATTATCATCAGATGATTTTAATATAGAAGCCGTTACAACTTATAACGATGATTGGCTTTTTATAAACCGCGGTAACGGACCAAAAAATGCGAATTATATTTATGTTGTACAGGGAAAAAATTTAATCGACGATTTCAATATTTATTATTTTGAGTTTGATTTGCCTAAAATAAATAACGTTCAAAGCGGATTTTCTGATGCAACCGTAATTAACAACACCTTGTATTTTATTGCAACGGCAGAAGATGAAACTTCTACTTATAACGATGGCGCTATAAAAGGAAGTCTTTTTGGTGCGATTGATTTAAAAAAGATGAAACTGCTTTTTACCGAAAAAATAAGCGACACCAACAAATTTGAAGGCATAACCGTTTTAGAACAAAACAAGAAAAGTGTTGTGTTTGCACTGTGTGAGGATAGTGATGATTTAAAAAACAACGAAGCTGTTATCTACAAATTACAAGTTGATTTAAAACGAAAAATAAAATAAGCAGTAAATCACTGCTTATTTTTCTTCTTTTACCTTAAAGCTTGGCGTTGGTACACTTGCCCAATTTTCGCCTGTTTTTATTCTGTATAGTTGCATTTCACTGATACCAAACTGTTTTGCTATGATGCGCATTCTGGTTTTACGCTGTGGATCAAAAATCATTCGTTTAATACGCATAACCTGGGTAGAATCTAGCTTCATGCCTTTTTGTGCCAAACGTTTTTTCTCGATACGTTTAATGTGTCCTTCCTTTACATTTGGGTTAATACGCTGATGTGCATACTTTTCCTCTTCGGTAACCCATTTTAAATTGGTATAATGATCGTTTAAATTATTAAAATCTAAATGAATTACAAAGTTGTGCTTCTCGCAAGGTTTGTTAACAAAAGCTTCTGCCACCGCACGCGAAAGCATTACATGTTTGTGAAAATAACCAGTACCGCATTCTTTAGGTACTTTATGCCTAAAAATTCGTAAATTATTGGTAACATTTGGTTTAAGCAAAGTACCATCGGTAAAACGTTCTTTATAACTAATTAAACGTCCGAAGTTTGAAACCGCATAACGCAATCTCTTTTTCACGCCGAGATTTAGTTCAACAAAATTTTCACCGGGATATAAAACTAACATAACAATTATCTTAAATTAAATTCAATGTTTTTTTTAGATAATTTTTTTGGCTATTTATGTAGTGTTTTCTGTTTTTAAGGTTAGCAAATATAGGTGTTTTTATTGGTTAGTCGCTCTATATAAAATGTTATTTTTTACAATATAGGTGTTAATTTTTTCGGGTTTGGTAAAAGGAGCAAAACGTTTGATGGGATTTCCTTCGGCATCAATCAAAAACTTTGTAAAGTTCCATTTAATAGAATTGGTAATAAACCCTGGTAATTTTGCTTTTAAAAATGTAAACAGCGGATGTGCGTTTTTTCCGTTTACATCCACTTTTTCAAAAACAGGAAACGAAACGCCGTAATTTATCAAACAGTTGTTTTTTATTGATGATGAATCTCCTGGTTCTTGATTATTAAACTGGTTGCACGGAAATGCCAAAACCACAAAATTTTGATCTTTGTATTGTTGATACAATTTTTCCAACCCTTCGTATTGCGGAGTAAAACCACATTTGCTTGCTGTATTAACAATTAAAAGTGTTTTGTTTTTAAAATTAGAAAAATCGATTTCTTTTCCCTGTAATGTTTTCGCTTTAAAATTATAGATTGATTCCATTTGCTTCTGAAATAAAAAAAATGCATCATTGCTGATGCATTTTAAGGTTATTTTTTTAAGTGTGTAATAAAGTAATCAGCAATTTTAGCATTCAAATGCACTCTGTCTTTCCCTAAAACATTGTGCTCGTGGGTTGGATACAAAAAGTAATCTACTTGTTTGCCCTCTTTAATGCATTTTTCAATAAATTCCATACTGTGCTGTTGTACCACAACCGGATCTTGTGCACCGTGAATCATCAACAATCTTCCTTTTAAATTTTTCACTTTATTTAAGGTTGATGTTTTTTCGTAGCCTTCAGGGTTTTCCTCCGGAGTATCCATATATCTTTCACCATACATTACTTCGTACCATTTCCAATCGATAACAGGTCCGCCGGCAACACCAACTTTAAAAGTATCAGGATAGTTCAACATTAAGCTTGTGGTCATGAATCCACCGAAAGACCATCCGTAAACTCCGATTTTATCAGCATCTACAAACTTTTTCGATTTTAAAAATTCAACACCTTTCATTTGATCTGCCATTTCATTCTGACCTAATTCTCTGTGAATTACGTGTTCAAAATCGCGTCCGCGGTTCTCGCTTCCTCTGTTATCCAGTGTAAACACCACAAAACCTTGTTGTGCCATGTAATAATCAAATCCGCCAGCACCACCGCCAAAACGGTTAGAAACCAATTGTGCATGAGGTCCACCATAAACGTAAACCATCACCGGATATTTTTCGTTCTCGTTAAAGTTTGCAGGATACAGCAACCTTCCGTTTAAGTTTGTTTTTCCATCGGCAGCTTTAATGGTAACCATTTCCACTTTTGGCAAAACCGTTTTACCTTCGTACGGGTTTGGTGCATTCAGTAATTCAATGGTCGATTTTCCGTTAACCGTATTTAAAGAAACATTGTTTGGTGTAGTAAAATTGGTGTATTGCGAATAGTACCACGTTTTATCTTTATTCATTTCAACCGAATACGTAGCAGATGTTTTGGTAACGGGAATGGTTTTTCCTGATTTTAAATCTACCTTGTAAAGCAATTTGTCCATGCCCTTATTTGCCGTACCCATGTAGTAAATTTCTTTAGGCGAAACATCTACAAAGTCTTTAAAAAGCACATCTTTATATACATAGCTGTTTAACTGTTTACCATTTATATTGTAGCGATACATTTGGCGGTAACCATCTTTTTCTGATACATAAATAAACTCTTTATCATTTAAAAACTTTAAAGGCGTGTTAGGCTCAACATAGGTTTTACTTTTTTCTTCGAACAACTGCTTGTCTAATTTACCCGTTGCAGCCGTGTATCTTTGCAATTTTAAATAATCCTGACCACGATTTAACACCCCAACATAAACCGATTCACTGTTTGGCGACCAAGTTGGCATTGTTAAAAATTGTTCTTTATCTCCTTCGATAGTTAAAGGGGTAGTTGTTTTTGTATCAATATTATAAATATGTAAAGAAACCTCTTCAGATTTCATGCCTGCCATTGGATATTTGATTGGTTTTTCTTCGGCAATTCTGGTTCCAAAATCAACCAACGGATAGTCTTTCACCATGCGTTCGTCTTTTTTATAGAACAAAATTTTCTTGTTATCTGGGCTGATCCACATTCCACGATTGATACCAAACTCATTTCGGTGTGTGTTACTGCTTCCGTTGATCACGTGATCTGGATCGTTTGTAACCTTTACCACTTCGCCATTGTTAAAAACAATTTCTATATTATTTTTATTCAGGTAAACAATGTAATTTTTGTTTGGCGCAATGATTTCTTCTGCCGATGATGCAGCAAACTTAATGCTTTTAGAAACTTTTTTCGTTTCTACATTGTATAATATAAAGTATTTATTGTTTTCGCCTTGATAAGTAAAGGCAAATTCTTTATCGTTTTCCCAATTGTAATCAAAAGGAATGGTTCTTAACGATACTTTTTCGTTTGTAGCTGCAGCAACAGCACTTTCTAAATCGGCAGTAGTAACAAAGTTTTCAACCGTTGATTTGTCTGTTTTTTTTATAACTAAAGCTTTGTAAGAAGCATCGGCATCAATATAAGTAAGTTCATTGTTGGTGCGCCATTGTGCGCCGTAAATTGCTTTTGTACCAAAACCTCTTTGAGCTCCTAGTGTAGCTTCTTCTATGGTTAAATTATTTTGAGCCTGCGATAAAAAACCGCCCAGCATAAAAGCAAATAAAGTAAGTTTTTTCATAAAAAAATATTTCTGCTAATTTAGTTGATGTATTATTGTGTGTGGTTGTTGATTTAAAGTAATTTTTGAATCTGATTTTCTAAATCGGTCAAACTTTTGAAATATTCAAATTCTAAATTGATCTTATTTTTTTTGAGCGATTTCACCAATTCTAATATCAAATTTAAAGGGTCTGCTTCTATTCCTTCCATCTTTTCATTAAAATCTAAACCAGCTATAAAGCTTTCGTTGTAAACATTTACCAAATAATCTTCAATAAACGTAGCAATACAAATTTCTTGTGGTTTGTAATTGTGCCAATCATCAATACAACATTTTGCTGCTGCTTGCTTATTAGACCAAAAACAAACAACATTTACCGGATTTGATGCATCGTCTTTAAAAAGCAATGATTGCGATATTGCAATTTCTTCTTTAAATTCAATTACAAAAACCTTGTTGTTTTTAATTATGTTGTCTATGAAATTTTCTACCACTATAAAATTTTATTAAAGTTAAACGATAAATTTACCATCGCTCATTATCAATTTTCGATCTGCTAAGTTCGCCAATTCTTCGTTGTGTGTAACAATTACGAATGTTTGTCCGAAATTATCGCGCAGTTTAAAAAACAATTCATGCAAATTTTCAGCCGAATTGGTATCTAAATTTCCCGAAGGTTCATCGGCAAAAATTACCGATGGTTTATTGATTAAAGCTCTTGCAACTGCCACGCGCTGTTGTTCACCACCAGATAATTCCGACGGAAAATGATTAATTCTATGACTTAAACCTAAATAATCTAGAAGTTCTTTCGCTTCTTTTTCAGCTTCGTTTTTGGTTTTTCCTAAAATAAATGCTGGAATACAAACATTTTCTAAAGCAGTAAACTCGGGCAATAACTGATGAAACTGAAAAATAAAACCTAAATTTTTATTTCTAAACGCGGCCAATTCTTGATCTTTTAAACTTAAAACATCGGTATCATTTATGGTTAGTCTGGCGTTGTTGTTGTTTTCAGGCGCATCTAAAACTCCTAAAATTTGTAGTAAAGTTGTTTTACCGGCACCAGATGATCCAACGATTGCAACAACTTCACCTTTTTTAATTTCTAAAGAAACATTTTTTAAAACTTCTAAACCATTAAATTGTTTACTTATATTTTCAGCTTTAATCATACTTGAACATTTACAAAACGAATTTACTTAAACTTTTAGTTAAATAATATAAATGGCACTTTTTTTAATTGTAATTTTAAATTTAAGTATAATTTGAAATTAAAAACCGTATGAATTTAAATAAATATGAAACAGCTATTTTTGCCAATGGTTGTTTTTGGTGTTCTGAAGCCATTTTTCAGAAAATAAACGGAGTAAAAGAAGTTAAACCAGGATACATTGGCGAAAAAACCGAAAACCCAACCTACGAAGATGTTTGCACAGGTTTAACAGATCATGCAGAAGCTATTGAACTTATTTTTGATGCTAAATTAGTTAGCTATCAAGAATTATTAGAAGTTTTCTTTGCAACACACGATCCTACTACTTTGAACCGACAAGGAAATGATGTTGGAACACAATACAGAAGCGAAATTTTTTATACTACAGAAGATCAAAAAGAACAAGCGGAACTTTTTGTAAAAACATTAAATCAGGAAAATATATTTGAAAAAAAGGTGGTAACCAAAGTAACGGAAGCTACAACATTTTATTTTGCTGAAAATTATCATCAAAACTATTTTAACAATAATCCAGAAAAGTCATATTGCGCCATGGTTATTTCGCCTAAAGTGAAAAAGTTCGAAAAGTTTTTTCAAGAATATGTCACCAAATAATTGGCATGTAGTTTGTTATACATTTAAGAGTTAAATCATTTAAAATGAATGAAATTGTAGTTCAGCCACAAACAAATGCTACCGATAAAAGTAAATATCGGTTATTGTTTTTAGGTTTGTTGTTTGATTTTATTGGAACGCTTTCGTTTGCAATTCCTTTTCTTGGAGAATTTACAGATGTTATTTGGGCACCCATATCAGCAATATTACTCAAAGTTATGTACAAAGGAAAAATAGGAACAATTGGTGGTATGGTATCGTTTATAGAAGAAGCCTTACCAGGATTAGATTTTATACCAACCTTTACCCTAACCTGGGTTTACACCTATGTAATTAAGAACAATAAATAAGAAAAAGCTGCCAATTGGCAGCTTTTATCTACTTGTTATAAACCTTTAATGCTTCTTTTATTATTTCTGCAGATTTTATTAAATCTTCTTTATTAAGAACATAAGCCAAACGCACTTCGTTTAAACCAACGCCCGGAGTTGAATAAAATCCTGCTGCTGGTGCAACCATAACGGTTTCACCGTTTAAATCGTAAGATTCTAACAACCATTTAGCAAAATCTTCTGCATTTGCAACTGGTAATTTAGCAATACAGTAAAACGCACCTTTTGGCATCGCAACCTGTACACCATCAATTTCGTTTAAGGCATTTACCAACGTGTCTCTTCTGCTTTTATACTCTGTAATTACATCATCAAAATACGATTGAGGCGTGTCTAAAGCTGCTTCTGATGCTATTTGAGCGTAAGTTGGTGGCGATAAACGTGCTTGTGCAAATTTCATTGCCGTTGCCATTAATTCTTTGTTTTTAGAAACGATACATCCAATACGTGCACCACACATACTGAAACGTTTTGATACAGAATCAATCATAATGGCGTTTTCTGCGATGCTTTCTTCATTCATTACAGAAAAATGTTCAAAACCATCATAAGCAAATTCGCGGTAAACTTCATCGGCAATTAAAAACAAATCGTGCTTTTTAACCAATGCTGCCAATTGCTGAATTTCATCTTTGCTGTACATATACCCCGTAGGATTCCCTGGATTACAAATTAAAATTGCTTTGGTTTTTGAAGTGATTAGTTTTTCAAAATCGGCAACGGGTGGCAATGCAAAACCTGTTTCAATACCCGACATTACTGGAACAACTTTTACTCCGTTTTGAGTAGAAAAACCATTATAATTTGCATAAAAAGGTTCTGGAATAATAATTTCATCACCTTCGTCCATTGTAGAGCCCATTGCAAAAATTAAAGCTTCAGATCCACCGGTTGTAATAATAATATCTTCTTTGTTAATTGGCAAACCTTGTTTTTGATAATAAGCTGCCAATTTTTCACGGTACGAATCAAATCCTGCAGAATGACTGTATTCTAAAACAGTAATATCGGCGTTTTTAACCGCGTTTAAAGCTACTTCGGGTGTTTTAATATCGGGCTGTCCAATGTTTAAATGGTACACTTTATTTCCTTTTTTCTTTGCGGTTTCGGCAAAGGGCACCAATTTACGTATTGGCGATTCGGGCATTTGCACGCCTTTATGTGAAATTTTAGGCATTATTATATCATTTTATTTAAAATACAAATTTAGTTTTTTATATTAAATCACAATGATTTTTTATTTGTTTAAATTAAGTTAAAATCACATCTACCCCATTTAATTTAAGTATTTTTGTGAAATTTCAAAGTACACAACAACATACAACATGAGCAAAATTATCTCTTTTTTGTCATCTACAAGGTTAATGGCTGTTTTATTCATTGTTTTTGCAGCCGTTATGGGAATTGCAACTTTTATAGAAAATGAGTACAACACCGATACAGCACGAATTTTAGTTTACAACACCAAATGGTTCGAATTAATAATGCTGATTTTTGTTTTTAACTTTATTGGCAACATTAAACGATACAATTTATTCAGCAAAGCTAAATGGGATACTTTAATATTGCATTTGGCTTTTATTTTAATCTTAATTGGCGCATTTGTAACCCGTTACATTAGTTTTGAAGGAATGATGCCAATTCGTGAAAAAGAAACTTCAAGTCAGTTTTTTTCTGATAAAACATTTTTAACCGTAATGGTTGATGGCGATTTAAACGGCGAACCTAAACGCAGAACTTTTGAAGAACAACGTTTCTTTTCGGCTGCACTTGACAAAGATAATTTTATAAGCAATTTTGCATCAAATCATTTTAAAATTAAAAACGACTTTAACGATATTCCGTTTGAAGTTGAATTTAAAGACTTTATAATGGGTGCCGAAGAAGTGATTGAAGAAACACCAAACGGAAAAAGCTTTTTAAAACTGGTTGAATCTAGCCACGGTGAACGTCACGAACATTTTATTGAAGAAGGTACGGTTGAAAGTATTCACAATATTTTATATTCTTACAACAAAGAAACCGAAGGCGCTGTAAATTTCTACACCAACGAAAATGGCGAAATGCAGATTAAAAGTCCGTTTGCAGGAAGTTATCGTGTAATGGCAACACAGGCAACCGGCGAAGTTGTTGCAAACACACCTGCAGCTTTAAACTACCGTTCTATGTATGATTTACAGGGAGTTCAGTTTGTAATGGATCGACCTATAAAAGGGAAAAGAGCTTTAAAATCGAAAGGTGATTTCAAGGCTAAAAATACAACCGACGCCCTGGTATTAACGGTTCGTTCGCAAGGAAAAGAAGAAGAAGTTACCTTAATGGGTTCTAAAGGACAAATGGGTATTCCGCAATCATTTAAATTGGGTGACTTAGAATTTACTTTAATCTACGGATCAAAAGTTTACACGACTCCTTTCCAGGTAAAACTAAACGATTTTATTGCAACGAAATATCCGGGAACAGAAAAAAGTTATTCAGCGTTTGAAAGTCAGGTAACCATTATTGACCCAGATAAATCATTCGATTACAGAATTTACATGAACCACGTTTTAGACCATAAAGGGTATCGTTTTTTCCAAGCATCTTATGATCCAGACGAAAAAGGAACGCATTTATCTGTAAACCACGATTTCTGGGGAACTTGGATTACTTACATTGGTTACACCTTACTTTATATTGCCATGTTGTGCATTTTATTTAACAAAAACACGCGTTTTAGCGATTTACGTAAAAAACTGAACAAAATTCACGCTAAAAAAACAGCATTAACTATTATTGGTCTATTGTTCGGATTGTTTTCGGCAACGGCTCAACACGCACACAACAAGCCTTCTACGGCTCAAATAGATTCATTATTGATTAAAACGACTGTTTCGCAAGAGCATGCCGATTTGTTTGGAACAATTATCATTCAAGATACTGGCGGACGTATGAAACCAATCAACACGTTTTCGTCTGAATTATTAAGAAAAGTAAGTAAAGACGATCATTTCCGCGGAATGGATTCTGATCAGGTGATGCTTTCTATAACACAGTTTCCGCAGTTGTGGTATCATGTGCCAATCATCAATCTTAAAAAAGGAAACGACAGTATTCGTTCGGTTATCGGAATTCCTGCCGATGCTAAATTTGCCGCATTAGCCGATTTTTTTGATGATAAAGGAAATTATAAATTAGATCAATTTTTAGACGAAGCACATCAGGCATCGGTTAAAGATCAGTTTCAAAAAGATTTTATTGCAGCCGACGAAAAAGTAAATTTATTGTATTCTGCTGTTAGTGGTCAAATAATGAAAATTTTCCCTATTCCGGGTCACGAAAATGATAAATGGGTTTCGTATTTAGAATTAAACGAAGCTGGAATGAAAGGTATGGATTCTGTTTATACCAAAAACATTCTACCCATGTACACTACATCGCTTTTAAAATCAATCGAAACAAAAGATTTTAAACCTTCAGACGAGCTTTTAACATCTATTATCAACTTTCAAAAGAAATACGGAAGCAAGGTAGTACCAAGCGATGACAAAATAAAAGCGGAGATTTTATACAACAAATACGACATCTTTAAAAAGCTGTTTTCGTATTACATGTATGTGTCGGTTTTAATGTTTATAATTGTCATCGTTCGCATTTTTAAAGACAACAAAGCGTTACGTGTTGTAACAAAAGTATTCACAGGTATTGTTATTGTTTTGTTTGCTTTGCATACATTAGGCTTAATTGCGCGTTGGTATGTTTCGGGTCACGCACCATGGTCTGATGCATACGAATCAATGATTTTTGTTGGATGGGCAACGATGTTGTTCGGTTTAATTTTCGGAAGAAAATCTAGCTTAACAACAGCATCTACAGCCTTTGTTGTTGGAATGATTTTAATGATTGCACATTGGAATTGGATGGATCCTTCAATTGGAAACCTTCAGCCTGTTTTAAATTCATATTGGTTAATGATCCACGTTTCAATTATTGTGGGTAGTTACGGACCATTTACTTTAGGAATGATTTTAGGTGTTGTTGCCTTGCTTTTAATGATTTTTACAACCAAAGCAAACAAAGCCAAAATGGAACTAAACCTTAAAGAAATCACTTATATTAATGAAATGGCTATAACCGTTGGTTTGGTGATGCTTACCATTGGAAACTTTTTAGGCGGACAATGGGCAAACGAAAGCTGGGGACGTTATTGGGGCTGGGATCCAAAAGAAACATGGGCGTTAATATCAATTATGGTTTACGCTTTTGTAATTCACATGCGTTTTGTACCTGCGTTGCGCGGTTTATGGATTTACAATTTCATGTCGATTATAGCATTCTACAGTATTTTAATGACTTATTTTGGAGTGAATTTCTACTTATCGGGATTGCATTCCTACGCAAAAGGCGATCAAGTGGTAACACCATCGTTTATATGGATTTCAGTAGGATCGGTAGTTTTACTTGGTTCACTAGCTTTCTACAAATACAGAAAATACTATAAAAAATAAACATAAAAAAGCTTTCCAAATGGAAAGCTTTTTTATTGGTTTAATAGTCAAAAATAGTTGACAAAACCGCTGTGAAGCATTGTAAAATATGATATTCCCGAAAGTTAATTAACACGAGGCAAAGCCGTTTTAATAAACTTCTTTTATTTACAGAAAACTCGAAAAAAAGCGTTGTCCAACCTGTCAAAGTATCCAAACAATTAAATGGGTAATAAGAGAAAACAAACAACGATTTAAGTGTACAGATTGTGGACAATTTGTTTACAGCCAGTAATAAATCTGTTTCGTATTCCAACAAAGAAATTTGGCTCAAGAATTGGATAATTGATAAAGATACTTCGGATCAAAAACACCAACTATTTTTGACCACATTACCGTGAATATTGAACCTTCATGATTATTATGTTGTGAAATTCTATTATTTAAATCATTACTTACACCAACATAAAATGTTGTTCTGAATTTATTAGTAATATATAAACGTAGTAACCCGTTGGGTGTAATTAAATAGATTGATTTTTAATATTGTTTATTGGTCTAT
>JAEAMF010000501.1_pt1 | contig 47182 bp, 36 predicted proteins | sample 8958721 | NCBI WGS metagenome assembly JAEAMF01 (sample SAMN16933255, study PRJNA681124) | bioreactor sludge metagenome | isolation source: anaerobic bioreactor treating anionic surfactant - SDBS | place: India: Bengaluru | collected 2019-02-28
TCTCGATCATGTGCACCGGGATGCGGATGGTGCGCGCCTGGTCGGCGATGGCGCGGGTGATGGCCTGGCGGATCCACCAGGTGGCGTAGGTGGAGAACTTGTAGCCGCGCTGGTACTCGAACTTGTCCACCGCCTTCATCAGCCCCATGTTCCCCTCCTGGATCAGGTCGGAGAACTGCAGGCCGCGGTTGATGTACTTCTTGGCGATGGACACCACCAGGCGCAGGTTGGACTCCACCAGGTCGTTCTTGGAGATCTCGATGAGCTTCAGGCCCTCGCGGATGTCGCTGCAGGTCTTCTCCAGGTCCTCCTCGTTGGTCTCGAACTTCTCGTTGTTGCGCTCCAGGCGCTTGTGCAGCTCCTCGATCTCGCCGGCGATGCGCTTGCGCTCGGCCGAGCGCGAGGAGAGGCGGGACATGTGGCTCCGGAGCTTCTTCACCCGCTCGCGCACATGCTCGTAGTTTTCCTGAAGATCCATGATCTTCTTGATGAACTCGCGGCGGTGCTCGTCGAGGATGGACATGTCCTGGATCAGGTGGGTGATCTCGACCAGCTTCTTGGCGCGGATGAAGTTGGAGGAGCGCGACTTCTTGAGGTTCTTGAACTCGCGCTTCAGGCGGTTCAGCTCCTCGTACTGGCGCAGAAAGTTGTCGCGCAGCTCCTGTTTCTTGGACTCGTCGTAGATGTCCTCGCTGACCTCGATGACCTCGTCGATGCTCTTGTGCCCCTCCAGCACGTCCTGGCCGAGCTTGATCACCAGGTTGAGCACGATGTTGGTCTTGGAAAGGGCCTTGATCACCTTCTTTTCGCCGCGCTCGATCTTGCGGGCGATGCTGATCTCCTCGTTGCGCGACAGCAGGTTGACGCTGCCCATCTCGCGCAGGTACTGGCGCACCGGGTCGCCGACGATCTCCGAGCGCTCGCTGCCGGGCTTGGCCGCCTTCTTGGCCGGGGCCTTGGCGGGCTTGATGTCGTTCTCTTTGAGGAAGTGCTTGATGAACTTCTGGTTCTTGCGCACCGTCTCCTCGCCGCCGAAGATGTAGTTGATGGCGGCGGCCTCGATGATGCCCAGTCCCTTTTTCACCCGCTTGAGGATGGCCTTCAGTTCCTTGGCGAAGCTCTCGCGGAAGGCGTTGTATTCGTTGAGCCGCTCCAGGCTCAGCAGCGACTTCTTCTTCAGGATGCGGATGCTGTTGGCCTCCAGGTGGGCGACGATCTCCTTCTTGCGCGGCAGGAGGCTGTTCTCGCTCAGGAAGTTCATGAAGGCCTCATGGCTGATCTTGCCGTCCTCGGCCTGGGCCCGGGCCACGAGCTCACGGAGCATGACCGAGGAAACGGCGCCCTTGGCCACCGCCGCGGCTGGCTTGGGCGGCTGCTTGCGGGCCGGCGGCGCGGCCGGCATTTTCCGGACCGGCGCCGACGGTTTTTTTTGCGGCGGCGCGGCCGGCGTTTTCCGGACCGGCGGGGCCGGCTTCTTCCGCGGCGGCGCGGACGGCTTTTTCTGGACCGGCGGGGCCGGCTTCTTTCGCGGCGGCGCGGACGGCTTTTTCGGCGCCGGCGCGGCCTTGGCCGCCGGCCGAACGGCGGCTTGCCGCGGAGCGGCCGGCAGCGGTTTGCGCGCGGACGCTCGTTTCGCCGCCCCGGCCGCATTTTTGGCGACCGGCGCTTTCGCGGCCCGGGCGGCGGGCTTCCCTGCGGGCTTGGCCGTGTCTTTCTTCTCAGTTTTCTTTTGCAATCGGTCCCTCCGGGGAGCGGTCGGTCCGGCTGGGGCGGACGACCAGGTCGGCCTTCTGCCGCATCAGCCGCTTCAGCTTCTCGCCGTCGCGCTCCCGCTCGGCGGCGGCGATCTCCTGGTTCAGCAGGCGGGTGCGGTTGCGGACCAGCTTGAGCTGGAAATTCTTGATGCCGGTGATGATGTCCTTCTCGATCTCCGCGCGCTCCTTGCAGGCGAGCGTCTTGCGGGCGAACACCTCATGCAACCGGGCCTGCTCGGCGGGCGTCAGACGCTGGTTGATCTCGGCGAAGCGGAACTCGCCGCAGCGGGCATGGCTGGCGAACAGCTGGCGGATGATGTTGCGCCCGGCCAGGGCGGCCAGCAGCTCGTCGTCGAAAAACTCGCGGATCTCGGGCACCACGTCGGGTACGCGCAGCACGGCCTCGAGGATTTTCTCCTCCATCAGGCTGATGGCCAGCGGCTCGGCGCTGCCGGCGGCGGCGGCGCCGCCGGAGGGGGCGGCCTCGGTCCGGAGCAGCTCGGCGCGGACCTGGAAGAAGGAGGCCAGGCGCTGCACGTACTCCTCGCGTATGACCGGGTCGCCGATGCGCGAGACGACGGCCAGGGCCATGTCCAGCCCGCGGCGCTTGCCGGCCGGATCGCGGAAATCGAACTCGCGCGCGGCCTTGCCCAGCAGGAAGTTGAACCCGTCCTCGGGGTGCTGCAGCGCCCCGCGCAGGGCCTCCGCCCCCCTGGCGCGCACGAACTCGTCGGGATCCTTCGCCCCCTCGATGAGAACGATGCCGGGGTTGACGTTCTGCTCGAACAGCTTTTCGATGTTGCGGATGGTGGCGGCCTCGCCGGCGGCGTCGCGGTCGTAGAAGAGGTGGATCTGCCCGCAGAAGCGCTTCAGCAGGTGGATCTGCTTCTCGGTCAGCGCCGTGCCCAGCGAGGCGGCGACATGGCGGAATCCGGCCTGGTAGAGGCTGATCATGTCCAGGTAGCCCTCGACCAGCAGCCCGGCCTTCTCCTCCTTCATGGGATTCTTGCTCAGGTGGAAGCCGAAGAGGTGGTTGCCTTTGCGGTAGACCGGCGAGTCGGGTGAATTCAGGTACTTCGCCCCAACCGGGGCCGCCCCGGGCGCGCTGTCCCCGGCCGCGACGACGATGCGGCCGCCGAATGCCAGGATGGCGCCGGTCTCGGAGAATATGGGGAAGATGACGCGGCCGCGGAAGCGGTCATAGATGCGCCCCTTCTCGTTGCGCACCAGCAGGCCGAGCTCCACGGCCTTCTCCAGCGGCGCCCGCTTCTGCCGCAGCCGCCCGGCCAGGCCGTCCCAGGAATCGGGAGCGTAGCCGATGGCGAAGAGCTCGATGGTCTCGCGCGTCAGGCCCCGGCGCAGGAGATAGTCCAGCGCCGCCCGGCCCTCGCCCGGGGAGTTCAGGCTCTGGCGGAAATATTCCAGCGCCGTTTCGTTCAGCTGCAGGTACTCATCCTTCTTCACCCCCTGGGAGCGCCCTTTTTCAAAGGGGATGTTGAACTTGTCGGCGACGAAATGCATGGCTTCCACGAAGGTGATGTTCTCCATCTCCTGCACCATGGTGAAGATGTCGCCGAAGCGGTGGCAGCCGAAGCAGCTGAAGGTGTTCTTGTCGGGCATGACGAAGAAGGACGGGGTTTTTTCGCTATGGAAAGGGCACAGCGCTTTAAAGTTCTTGCCTGCCGGTTTCAGGCTCACGTAAAGCGAAGCAACGTCGACGATAGAGATTTGCTCTTTTATTTTATCTTTGAAATCCATTAAGGAGAGCTATATTAAATACTATATTGCTATATTTTTGGCCCCCTGTCAACCAAAAAGCCGACTTTTAAAAAGAAAGCAGCAGCGCCGCCCCACCCTGGAGGCCGCCGAGGTCGACCTCGAAACCGGTCGGAGAGACGCGAAGCTCGTCGTAGCGGGCGCCCAAATCCAGAACAAGATGGCGGTGGAGCCGCACTTCGAGCCCGGCTTCATAGGCGACGTTCCCGACCCAGTCCCTCGTTTCGCCCAGGGAAGACGTCTCGAGAAACCCCAGGTAGGTGTAGCCGATGCCGGCATAGGGCCGCAGGAACCCCAGCGTGGCATGGAAGCGCAGGAAGGCGCTGGCCGGCAGCAGGGTCATGGCGGTCGTTTCGCCCGTCAGCGTCGTGGCGCCGGCGAGCCGGGCATGCGCGGCGCCGATCCACAGGTAGAAGCCCTTCCAGAGGTGGAGGCCGACCCGTGCGCCGTAGAGCATCCCGCCGTCGCCATAGATCTTCCTGACCCAGGCGTCGCGCGGCTGGAACCAGCCGGCGAACGGTCCGAGCTTGATGAACGGCCGGCCGCCTCGGGAACGGGGCGCCAGCGCGTCCTCGTCGGGGGTCGGCTCGACCGGAGCTGCGGCAACCGGCGCTTCAGCGCTTGTAGCGGCCGGCGGCTGCGACGCCGCCGCCGGGGGCGCTTCCGCCCGGGTCGGCGGAGCCGGCTCGGCCGGTCCGGGTTCTTTTCCCGGAGGCGTCGTGGGCGGGGGCGGCGCGGCGGCGGCGGAGACTTCCACGACGACGGCCGTCGCGGGCACGGGGTCCCTGCCGCCATCGTCGAAGACCTTCACCAGGTAAGTACCGGCAACGGCATAGACGTAGGACAGGGTGGCGTCGTCGCCCGGGGCGGCCTGGCCGCCGGTGACCAGCACCGTGCCGTCCCCCATGTCCCATTTGAGCAGGCCCGGCGTCCGGAAGCCGCTCGCCGTGAACAGGACCGGCCGCCCGGCCGCCGGCGAAGCCGGCGCAAAGACCACGCGCCGGAAATGGCCGGCCGCGTCCGCCGCCGCTGCCGGCATCGCGGCGAAGACCAGGAACGCGGCCAGGGCGGCGGCGAGAAGCAAGGTGCGTTTCGGGCTCATCGTCCGCACTATATCATATCTTTGCAACCGGACGAAATGAGTCTCGGCGTACGGCGGACGGCAGCCGCATGAACGATCTCGAGGTGTCAGCAACTGTGTCAGTGCCAGCAAGAAAGCCGGAAACGATCATCATGTGTCAGGAACAACAAAGAGCAGAAGTCGGTACACGATTTAGGGAGGACATGACCATGATCCAGGCCATTTATCTGCTGCTGCCGCACACCGTCCACTATCAACCGAACTCCGAGAACGGAGCTCATTCCAAAGTGGAACGTAGAACCTTCTCAACTCATCACGCAACCCAGTTCGTGCTGTTGCCGTACGCCGTGTGCCGTACGCAAGGTTTTTCTTACTCGTCACGCGTCACGCGTCACGCGTCACTTGTATTTGATGTTGCAAACGCGGGGGGGATTTGCTATGTTCCAGCCATGGAAAACGTGCTGGCCCTGGGCTTCTCCTTCGTCATCTTCGTCATCGGCCTGGCGTTCCTGATCACCGGCCGCGTCGCCGTCGGGCTGCTGCTGATCGCCGCTTCCCTTTTCCTCGCCTGGCTGGCCTTCCGCCGCCGCCGCGAGGTCGTCGTCCAGCAGCGGATCGAGATCGGCGGCGACGTCAGCACCCAGCTGCTGAAGTGCCGCAACTGCGGCGCCGAGCTGAAGAAGGAGGCCATGGAGGTGCGTCTGGGCGCCGTCTTCATCTCCTGCCCCTACTGCCACAGCCAGTACCAGATCGAGGAGGAGCCCAAATGGTGAGGCGGGCGCGGATCGCGGCCCTGGCGCTGGCCCTGTGCCTGCCGGCGCTGGCCGCCGACTACTCCTTCCAGGTGAACGACCTCGCGGCCGAGCTGACCGTCCGGGCCGACGGCCAGGTCGAACTGCGCTACGCCATCACCTTCATCCCCGAGCCGGGGAGCCATCCCGTCGACATCGTCGACGTCGGCATGCCCAACGAGGACTACGACCTGGGTTCGGCACGGGCCGCCATCGCCGGCGCGAGCATCGGCGACATCCGCCGCTCCGAGTACGTCAAGCCGGGCGTCGAGGTCCACCTCGGCGCCCATGCCATTCGCCCCGGCGCAAGCGGCACGCTGGAGCTCTCGATCCTGCTCCCGCGCATGGTCTTCCCCGACAGCGACGACGGGGGCTTCGCCTCGCTGCAGTTCAAGACCACCTGGTACGACCGCAAGTTCGTCTCGGGGAGCGCCGAGCGCATCGAGATCCGCTTCAACCTCCCGCCCGGCAGCACGCCCGACGGCGTGAAGTATCATGACTTCGGCGCCGGCGGCTACAAGCCCAGCGAGATGCGCCTCGAGGGGGACCGCGTCGTCTATGTCTGGCAATGGCGCGGCCAGCCCGCCACCATGCCCTACGCCGCCGGCGCCTCCTTCCCCCGCGCCCTGGTGGCCGCCGTGGCCGAAAAGCCGAGACGCTCCGTATTGCGTTCGCTGCTGTCGGTCATCTTCGCGCTGATCGCCTTCGTCTTCTCGCTGGCGCCGGTGTGGATCATCGTGCTGATCATCGTCCTCGCCGTGCGCAGCGGCCGCCGGCGCCTGCAGCGTTACCTGCCGCCCCGCGTCGGCATCGAGAGCGGCGGCATCAAGCGCGGCTTGGCCCCGCCCGAGGCGGCGCTGCTCCAGGAGCTGCCCCTGGCCAAGGTGCTGCTGCTGGTCATCTTCGGGCTGCTGAAGAAGGGCCGGCTCGAGGTGCGCGTCGCCGCTGCCGGCGACTACCGCTACCACGCCGCCACCGGCGGAGAAACGGAGCTCCAGGAGTACGAGACCTCCTTCCTCGCCGCCGTCGACGCGGAGGAACGCCTGGACAAGGCGAAGCTCAAGGCGATGTTCACGGCCATGATCGCCGCCCTGGAGAAGAAGATGGCCGGCTTCTCGCGTCGCGAGACCAACGCCTATTACCTGTCGATCATGAACAAGGCCTGGGAGCAGGTCCGCTCCTGCCCGCGCGAGACGCTGCCCGGGGAGCTGGAGCGGTCGCTGGAGTGGCTGGCCCTTGACCCGCAGTACGAGGACAAGCTGGAGCCATTCCTCCGCGACACGGTCTTCCTTCCCGGGCAAACAGGCCCCTGGTACCGGCGCTTCCCGCAGGGCGCGCCGGGACGCGGAGGGTCCGCGGCTCCCGGCCGGGGCGTTGGCCAGGGGGTCAAGGGCGCGGCCGCCAACCTGGTTGGCAGCCTGCAGGCGTTCTCCGGCTCGCTGCTCGGCGACAGCGCCGCCTTCACCCAGTCCGTCACCCGCGTCAGCAACCCGCCCCCCGCCCCCACCACCAGCTCGGGCGGGCACGGCGGCGGGAGCGGGCACAGCTGCGCCTGCGCCTGTGCCTGCGCCTGCGCCGGCTGCGCCTGCGCCTGCGCCGGAGGCGGGCGATGAAGTCCTATTCGCTGCGCAAGGGCATGGCCGCCACGGCGGTCGCGCTGGCCGCCGCCTCCTTCGCCGCCGCCTTCACGGCGCGGCTGTTCAGCCGCGGCCGCTTCCTGGCCGTCGACCTCGGCATCCCCCGCTATGGGCGCAGCGAGGGGCTGCTGCCGGCGCTGCTGGCCTTCCTGGCCGTGCTGGCGGCGCTGCTGCCGCTGTTGTGGCGCGCCTACGCCCGCAAGGGCCATGCCCAGCTGCTGGCTCCGGGCCTGTACCATTACACCAACGCCGGCAAGTTCGGCGCCCGCCGCCTGCACTTGCGGGTGGAGCGGGACGGCAGCTCCATCCTCATGGTCGACGCCTACCGCGTCATTCACCTCAACGCCACCGCGACGGCGATGGTCAAGTATTTCCTGGACGACTTCCCGGAGGCGGAGGCGCGGCGGCGCCTGGCCACCGCCTTCCGCGTCGGCCGCGTTCGCGCCGGCCGCGACTACCGCGGGACGCTGGAGAAGATCGACCTGCTGGTCAACCGCGCCGACGTCTGCCCGCTCACCTACTTCGGCATCGAGCCGATCGAGGCCTTCCAGACCCCGGTCTCCGCCCCCTACCGCATGGACCTGGCGCTGACCTACCGCTGCAACGTCGACTGCGCCCACTGCTACAACCAGCGCCGCGAGTCGGCCGAGCTCGGCACCGGCGAGTGGCGGCGGGCGATCCGCACCCTGTGGGAGAACGGCATCCCCCACTTCGACTTCACCGGCGGCGAGCCGACGCTGCGCGACGACCTTCCCGAGCTGATCGCCTATGCCGAGGACCTGGGCGCCATCACCGGCCTGCTGACCAACGGCGTGCGCCTGGCCGACGCCGGCTACGTGCGGAAGCTGAAGGAAGCGGGCCTGGATTACGTGCAGGTCACCCTGGAGTCGGCCCGCGCCGACGTCCACGACCGCATGGTGGGGGCCGACGCCTTCGCCCTGACCGTGCGCGGCATCGGCAACGCCGTCGCCGCCGGCATTCACGTGCTGACCAACACGACGATCACCCGGGCCAACCGCGACGGCATCGAGGAGATCGTTCCCTTCCTGAAGGGGCTGGGGACCACCACCTTCGCCGTCAATTCCATCATCCGCGCCGGCCGCTCGCGGCGCGTCGACCGCGGCCTGGGCGAGGAGGAGCTGCTGCCGCTGCTGAACCGCCTGCGGCGCCGGGCCGAGGAAAGCGGCATGCGCTTCATCTGGTACACGCCGACCCAGTACTGCAGGCTGAACCCGGTGGAGAACGACCTGGGCGTCAAGCAGTGCACCGCCGGCAAGTACAACCTGGCGGTGGAGCCCGATGGCACGGTGATCCCATGCCAGAGCTTCTTCCGCCCGCTGGGCAACATCCTCAACGATCCGTTCGCCAGGATCTACGGCCACGATTTCCTGGAGTCCCTGCGCCGCCGCGACTGGGCCATGGAGCGCTGCCGCGGCTGCGAATGGCTGGCCGCCTGCGGCGCCGGCTGCCCGCTGCAGAGCACCGAGGACTCGTTCTGCTGCCCCGACTGCGCGAGCAACCCATGAGGAACATCCGCCTGGAGCTCGAGGCGCGCGAGGACGCCGTGCTGCACCCGCGCGCCGCCCGCAGCGCCGCCGCCCGCCGCGAGCGGGCCGAGAGGCCCTCACCGGTGCGCACCGAGTTCCAGCGCGACCGCGACCGCATCCTGCACTCCAAGGCCTTCCGCCGCCTGAAGCACAAGACGCAGGTGTTCATCTCCCCCGAGGGCGACCACTACCGCACGCGCCTGACCCACACCCTGGAGCTGAGCCAGATCGCCCGCACCATCGCCCGGGCGCTGAACCTGAACGAGGACCTGACCGAGGCCATCGCCCTGGGCCACGACCTGGGGCACACGCCCTTCGGCCACATCGGCGAGGCGGTGCTGGACAAGCTGTGCCCGGGCGGCTTCCGCCACTACGAGCAGAGCCTGCGCGTGGTGGAGAAGCTCGAGAACGGCGGCCAGGGGCTGAACCTCACTCGCGAGGTGCGCGACGGCATCCTCAAGCACTCCAAGGGCCAGGGCGAGGTGATCCCCAGGGAGCGCAAGCTGCTGCCGCGCACCCTGGAGGGGCAGATCGTGCGCCTGGCCGACATGATCACCTACGTCAACCACGACATCGACGACGCCAAGCGCGCCGGCATCATCGCCGACGGCGACATCCCCGAGCCGAGCCGCAAGCGGCTGGGCAGCCAGTACGCCAAGCGCATCGACACCATCGTCATCGACGTCATCGAGGCCACGCTGCAGAACGGCCTGGAGGCCATCGCCGTCTCGACGCCGGTGTTCGCCGAGCTGCTGCGGCTGCGCTCCTTCCTGTTCCGCAACGTCTACTCGCGCGAGGAGCGGCTGATCGAGAAGGCCCAGATCCGCGACGTGCTCCTGGCCATCCATGCCCACGTCGCCCGCGCGCCGGCCGAGTTCGTCAATCCCTATCCCGCCGGCGACAGCCTGGCGCGGCGCATCATCGACTTCATCGCCGGCATGACCGACAACTACGCGCTGAACCTATACGAAAGAATAAAAGGCAACTAAGACTTCCAGAGCTTCCAGGTTCGACGTTCGAGGTTCGACGTTCGACGTAACGAAGGCCAATTCGCTTGGATGCTTAAGATTTCTAGTCAGGGGCTGACCGTTCTTGCTGGCACCTTCAGGGTCATTCATATCATCAGATCGTATCTTGCTCTTACCGTATGCCGTACGCCGTGAGCCGTGCGCCCTTCTGTCAGTTGACTTTTCGATTCCATTCCAACAAAATATCCGCCGGGGATGCCGGCCCCGAAGCGCTCCCCTCTTCGGCAAGGAGTTCACATGAAGACGAAACGGCTTTGGCTGGTGCTGGGAGTGGTGGTCGCGGTCGCGTTGCTGGGCTCCGTCTCCTGCAAGACGGGAGGCGGCGGCGATGGCGACGGCGACAACGAGGACAACCCCAACTTCGTCCAGGAGACCTGCTCGGGATGCCCGAAGGAAAGCACGCTTTCCAACGGCTTCCGCTTCTTCAGCTACGTGAAGAACATCGGCGGCGCCGGCAAGATCGGCATGACCATCAGCTCGAGCAAGGGCAGCGCCACCCAGCAGTTCACCGTGGCGGCCAACACGAGCTATACCTTCTCCGCCGACGTCCCGGCCCAGGCCAAGGCCTCGGCCTCCTTCACCTATGCGGTGAGGTTCCCCGGGACTGCCGGATACACCGACACGCGCACCAAGAACGGCTTCGACTGCACCGGAGCGCCCGGCAACCTCAAACTGCAGCCGAGATAGGAACGAAGAAACGATCTATTTGTGTTAGTGTTAGTGTTTGTGTTTGGAACAGCATGGATTCGAACTACTTGACTCAACTACGCCCTGGATCGGTATCGAAATCAATCTGCCTTCACCGTTCCATTCGTTGATTCTTATTAATAGCTCGTTTGCTTGCCGTTACTAACACAAACACTAACACTAACACATAGAGCTCGTTTGGTTATTTCTTTAAAAGCCAGGGGGCGAATTCCTGCGCTAACCGGGCTTCGCTGACGGCGCCGCTCAGGCGGTGCGCCTCGCGCCCTTTCACGAAAAGGACGAGCGTGGGAACGCCGAAGATCTGGAACTGCGACGCCAGGCCGGGCTCGGCGTCGATGTCGACCTTGGCCAGGACGACATCGTCGCGAACGGCGGCGAACTTCTCCAGCACGGCGGCCATGAGCCGGCAGGGCTGGCACCACGAGGCCCAGAAATCGACCAGCACCGGCCTGGGACTGAGGCGGATCGCCGATTCGAAATTTTCCGCGCCGAGGACGCGGATCTCCCCTTTTCCTGCCGCCGGCAGCGGCTTCCTGCAGCGGCCGCACAAAGGCGTGCCCTGAATTCCCTCGCGGACGCGGTTGCGGGCGCCGCAGGCCGGGCAAGTGACGATGTCAGCCATCCTTCGCCTCCGCCGCCATCCCGCCGATCATCTCCAGCAGTGCCGGGATGGCATCCTCGGCTCCGACCCTGGCCACGATCCTCCCCCTGCGAAACAGGAAACCGTGGCGGCGGGAAAAGGCCAGCCCCACGTCGGCGCCCGCCGCCTCGCCGGGACCATTGACCTCGCAGCCCATGAGGGCGACGCGCAGGCGGCGGTCCAGACGCAGGCGGGCCGCCCGCCGTTCGAACTCGGCGACCAGCGGAATCAGGTCGACCGAGGTGCGGGCGCAGGTCGGGCAGGAAACGAGGTCGATGCCGTTGCGGCCGAGCCCGACCGCGGCGAGGATGCGCCGGGCGATGCCGATCTCGCGCACCGGGTCGGCGGTCAGCGAGACGCGGATGGTGCTGCCGATGCCGTCGAGCAGCAGGCTGCCGATGCCCACGGCCGAGCGGATGCCGCCGTCGAGGATTGTGCCGGCCTCGGTGACCCCCAGGTGCAGCGGGTAGTCGCAGGCGCGGTCAGCCAGGCGGTTGGCGGCGACCGTTTCGGCGACGTCGTGCGACTTCAGCGACAGCTTCAGGTCGCGGAAACCCTGCTCCTCGAAGAAGCGGACGCGGTCGAGCAGCGAGCGCGCCATGGCCTCGGCCCGCGGCAGGCCGCGGTGCCGTTTCTCCAGCGACCCGGCGTTCACGCCGATGCGGATGGGCACGCGGCGCTGCGCCGCCAGGCGGATGACCGCCTTCAGCTTCGCGTTGCCGCCGATGTTTCCCGGGTTGATGCGGATGCCGTGGGCGCCGGCCTCGAGCGCTCCCAGGGCCAGGGCGGCGTCGAAGTGGATGTCGGCGATGACCGGCAGCGCCGCGCCGGCCACGATGCGCCTAAACGGCGGCAGGGCCGCGCGCTCGGGCACGGCGACACGCACGATGTCGCAGCCCGCCCGCTTCAGCCGGCGGATCTGCCGCAGCGTCCCCTCGACGTCCTGGGCAGGCGTGTTGGTCATCGACTGGATGGAAACGGGATGAAGGCCGCCGATACCCACGCCGCCGACGAAGATCTCGCGCTTCATGGGTCGATTATACCTGAGCGGATCTGGAGGGACAAGATGATCTATGAGTAACTCGGCGTACGGCAGACGGTGGACGGCGTACGGGAAAGGCCATGGAACGAACCAGAGCGCACATGAAGGAACTCGGCGTACGGCAGACGGCTTACGGCAAACGCAATGACCGATCTAGAATGGTTTTTGCTGTTGCCGTCAACCGTCAACCGTGCGCCGTATGCCGAGATAAAAAAATGGCGGCATCACCCGATGCCGCCATTTTTTATAGCTCTTACTTGACGTTGATGGGGATGGCCTTGGTCTTGGCCTCTTCCACCTTGGGGATGGTCAGGGCCAGGACGCCATCCTTCAGCGTGGCGTCGATCTTCTTGGGGTCGACGTTCTTGGGGATGGTGAAGGAACGCTCGAACATGCCATAGCTCCGCTCCAGGCGGTGGCAATTCTCGTTCTTGGTCTCCTCCTCCTGCTTCCTCTCGCCATGCAGGGTCAGCGTTTCGTTGGCGAACTCGACCTTGATGTCCTCTTTCCTGAATCCCGGAAGCTCGACCTTGAACACATAGGCGTCTTTGGTCTCGTAAATGTCGGTCATCGGTCTCCAGGCGCTCGGGTTCAGTCCGCTCTTGGCCGGCTCATCGTAAAAATCCTCGTTGAAGAACCGGTTCCAGCGGTCGGCTAGATTCGCCAGCTCCGAATAGGGTTGCCATTTGGTTATCTTCATTTTAACCTCCTTGGTTTTCTTTCAGGCATTATATAGAGTGAAAATCAGTTTTTGTCAACAAATCTTATTTATTTTTTATTAAGAATATCTTAGTGTTATTATATCAACATTATAAATTAGAAGTGCTTGATTTTCATAAAAAATTGGGATATCATCGAAAAAGATGAAAATTTCAGAGTTATTGCCCCGTTTGCAGCAGAACGATCCATTGGCCCTGGCCAAGGCCATCTCGCTGGTCGAGAACCGCAGAAAGGACTACAAAAGGCTTCTTGACGGCATCTACCCACTGCCGCGCACGGCCCTCAAGATCGGCATCACCGGCGCCCCGGGGAGCGGCAAAAGCTCGCTGATCGAAAAGCTGATCGCCGGGCTGCGCGAGCAGGGGCTGAACCTGGCCGTCCTGGCCGTCGACCCGTCCTCCCCCCTATCGGGCGGCGCCCTCCTGGGGGACCGCCTGCGCATGATCCAGCACAGCAACGACCCCCGCGTCTTCATCCGCAGCATCGCCAACCGCGGCCATCTCGGCGGCCTGAGCCTCTCCACCCACGAGATCGTCGACCTGCTGCAGGCCTCGGGCAAGGACGTCATCATCATCGAGACGGTGGGCGTCGGGCAGTCGGAGGTGGACATCGTCAACGTCGCCGACGTGGTGCTGATGGTCATCAATCCCGACAGCGGCGACGAGATCCAGATCTTCAAGGCCGGCATCATCGAGATCGCCGACATCTTCGTCGTCAACAAGTCGGACCTGGCCGGCGCCGACAACAAGGTGGCCGAGATCCGCAACTACTTCGCCCTGTCGGACCGCGATCCCTTGGTCTTCCCCACATCGGTCAAGGAGGACCGCGGCATCCGCGAGCTGCTGGCCGGGATCCGCCGCTTCCAGGAGACGGAGGCCGGCCGCATCCGCGACAAGGCCGCCCGCATGAAGGCCAGCTACATCGAGAAGATCGTCATCGAGCGCGTGCAGGAGGCGATGCGCCTCGATCCCGCCGCCGCCGCCCTGGCCCGCGGCGAGGGCGAAGGCAATCCCCAGCGCGCGGCCGAGCGCATCCTGGAGCTGCTGAAGAAAGGAGGAGCCCATGATAAAAAAAATTGACCATATCGCCATCGCCGTCCGCAACCTGCAGGAGGAGATCGCCCGCTACCGCGACGTGCTGGGGCTGACGTTCCTCGGCACCGAGGTCGTCCCCGAGCAGAAGGTGACCGTGGCCTTCTTCCAGGCCGGCGATGTGCACATCGAGCTGCTGGAGCCGCTGGCGGCCGATTCGCCCATCAGCGCCTTCATCGAGAAGAAGGGCGGCGGCCTGCACCACGTCTCCTTCGAGGTGGACGACGTGCGCGCGCAGATCGACGCCCTGCAGTCCCGCGGGGTGCAGATGCTCGACCGCGAGCCTCGCCGCGGCGCCCACGGCGCCCGCATCGCCTTCGCCCACCCCAAGAGCTTCTCCGGGGTGCTCTACGAGCTGCAGCAGAAAGGGGATGCCTCCTAAGCTCCGCCTGGCCATCCTGTGGCACATGCACCAGCCGTGCTACAGGAATCCCTACAGCGGCCGCTTCGACCTGCCCTGGCTGCGCCTGCACGCGCTGAAGGACTACTTCGGCATGGCCGCCCTGCTGGAGGAGTTCCCCGCCCTGCGGCTGACCTTCAACCTCGTGCCCTCCCTGCTGGCGGGCCTCGAGCAATACCTGGCCGGCGCCGTCGATCCCTTCGTTGAGGCCTTCCGCAAGCCCGCCGAGGAGCTGGCGCCCGACGAGGTCCAGTTCCTGGTGCGCCACTTCTTTTCCATCCACCACGACACCCACATCCGCCCCTACCGGCGCTACGAGCACCTGTACCGCCGCAAGATGGAGCGCTTGTCGGGACCGCCCGACCCGGATTGGAGCCTGGTGTTCAGCGCCGACGAGCTTCGCGACCTGCAGGCCTGGTTCCAGCTGACCTACGTCGACGAGTCGTACAAGCAGGGCGACCCCCGCGTGGCCGGCCTGCTGCGCAAGGGGCAGGGCTTCAGCGAGGCCGACAAGGCGACGCTGGCCCAGGTGGAGGACGAGATCCTGCGCCGCATCGTGCCGACCTACCGGCGCCTGCAGGAGCGCGGCCAGGCGGAGCTGTGCACCAGCCCCTTCTACCACCCGATCCTGCCCCTGCTGCTCGACCCGCAGGCCGGCCGCAAGGCCAACGAGCGCCTGGCCCCCTACGACCTCGATTTCTGCTGGGAGGAGGACGCCTGGGCACAGCTGCAGTCGGGGCTGGAGCTCATGGAGCGCATCTTCGGCGTCCGCCCGCGCGGCGTCTGGCCGCCCGAGGGCGGCGTTTCCGAGGCCACGCTGCGCCTGCTGGCGCGCGCCGGCATCGCCTGGACCGCCTCCGACGAGGGGGTGCTCAGCCGTTCGCTGCCCCGGCCCCTGGAGCGAGACGACCGCCTGGCGGTCACCGACCCGGGCGCCCTCTATTCCCCCTACGCGCTCGCCGGTGTGCCGCTGAAAATCTTCTTCCGCGACCACCTGCTCTCCGACCTGATCGGCTTCTACTACCAGAAGCTCCCCGCCGAGGAGGCGGCGGCCGACCTGCTGCGGCGCATCCGCGCCATCGCCGCCGCCGGGCCGGACGGCATGATTGTTCCCGTCATCCTCGACGGCGAGAATGCCTGGGAGTTCTACCCCAGCTCGGGGCGCCCGTTCCTGCGCGAGTTCTACCGCCTCCTGGCCGGCGATCCCGACATCGAAACGGTGACTTTCTCGCAGGCCGGCGCGGACGACGCCAGGCCGCTGGCCCGGTTGCGCAGCGGCTCCTGGATCAACGCCAATTTCGACATCTGGATCGGCGACCGCGACGACCAGAAGGGCTGGGAGCTGCTGAAGGAGGCGCGCGACGCCTTCCAGGCCTCCCGGGGGACGCTGGCCGCGGAAACGGCGGCCGAGGTCGAGGAGCTTCTCCTTGTCGCCGAGGGCAGCGACTGGTACTGGTGGTACGGCCGGGAGAACTTCACTCCCGACATCGATGTCTTCGACAGCCTGTTCCGCCTGAACCTGCGCAAGGCCTACGACCTGCTCGGCCTGCCGCCGCCCGAGGCCCTGCTCTCGCCCATTCCGTCCGCCGTGCCCGCCGACCGCCTGCAGGTCGTGCCTCCGCGCGAGGCCGTGGAGGCGCGGATCGACGGCGAGGTCACCGGCTTCTTCGAGTGGCTCGGCGCCGGGCGCATCGACGTCCTCGCCTACGGCGGGGCGATGAACATCGCCAACCCGCTGGTCAAGACGCTCTATTTCGGGTTCGACGAGCGCAGCCTGTTCCTGCGCGTCGACACCAAGAAGAACGCCCGCACGTACTTCGAGACCGGCTTCGCCCTGCGCCTCCGCCTGCACCGGGAACGCGGCGACAAGGCCGCCCCCCAGGAATCGGAGATCGTCATCTCCGGCCCGTCCGTCGAGGCGGTCGGACTCCCTCCCGGCGCCGAAGCGGCCGCCGGCCGCGTCATCGAGCTGAAAGTGCCGCTGGCTACCCTGGGCGCCGGCGCGGGCGACGTGCTGCGCCTGCAGCTGCACTGGTCCTTCGCCGGCAGCCCCTTCCAGTCCATCCCCGCCCGCGAGCCCCTGGCCCTGACCGTGCCGACGGAGAGGGAGTACGCGGCGAACTGGCAGGTGTAGAAAAATTCAGTGACGCGTGACGCGTAACGCGTGACGCGGAAGAAGCAAATCCCAAATCTCAAGCATCAAGCAGCAAACAAACGCCAATTTCCAATGACCGAATGACCCAATCGAAAAAAGGGACCCTGTTCGGGCTCTCGCTTGGAACATTGGAGTTGGGAAGTTAGAGTTAATTTGGAATTTGGATTATGGTGCTTGGTATTTCAAGTCTTACTCGTCACGCGTCACGCGTTACGCGTCACGATAGCTCGTTGAACCCGCATCAGCCCGGGAATATAATGCCTATGTGACGTTCATCATTCCGCTGGCCTACGGCTCCTTGGGCGCGTTCGCCATGGTCCTGCAGACCGTCCTGTTGCGCGAGGCCTTCGTGGTCGCGGCCGGGAACGAGGTCGCGTTCGGCGCCGCCATGGCCGGCTGGCTCGTCGGCGTCGGCGCCGGCTCCCTGCTGGCCGCCTTTTCCAGGAGGCGCGGCGCGCCCGCCTTCGCCTGGGCGGCGCTGGCCATGTGCCTCGCCGCCGTGCCGCTGCTGGCCGCCGCGCGCGGGCTGTTCCACTTTTTCGCCGTGCCGCGCGGCACGCTGCTGCCGCTGGGCAGCAGCCTGCTGGCGATCCCGCTGATCATGGCGCCGGCCGCCTTCCTGAGCGGCTTCGCCTTCCCGCTGGCCGCCTGGCTGCCGTCGCTGCCCGGCGCCAGTCCCGCCCGTTCCCTGGCCCGCGCCTATTCCTGGGAGGCGCTGGGCGCCATGGCGGCCGGGATCCTGTATTCGTTCGTGATGGCCGGCCGCCTCGCGCCGCTGGTCATCGTCGGGCTGTTCGCCCTGCCGCTGCTGCTGGCCGCGGCGCTGGTTGCGCTGCCGGCCGGGGCCGTGCCCCGGCTGCGCGGGGACCGGGAAAAAGGGCCGGAACGTCCCCTCCGGGGCGGCGGCGGGGTGGCCGCCGCGAACGCCCTGGCCGCCGTTCTGACCGCCGCATTCCTCCTGTCCGGGCTGGCCGGCCGCCTGGAGGACCGGCTCAACCGCTGGCGCTGGCAGGGCATCGGCGCCGGCCGGCTCGTCGAGGTGCGCGAAACCCGCTTCCAGAACCTGCAGCTGGGGCTTCTGGCCGGGCAGTACGAGCTGTACGCCAACGGCCAGCTGGCGGCCGTCTTTCCCGACGACGCCGCCAACGAGCTTCTCGCCGCCCAGCTGCTCAGCCAGCACCCGCGGCCGCGAAACATCCTCGTCATCGGCGACGTCTGCTCCGGCCTGGCCCGGCAGCTGCTGCGCTACCCGCTCGCGTCGCTGACCGCTGTGGAGATCGATCCCGGGTATTCGCGGCTGGTCCGCCGCCGCCTGGGCGCCGGCGAACTCGCCGCCCTGCGCGACCCCCGGCTGCGGCTCCGCTTCATGGACGGGCGCCGCTTCGTCCTGCTGGCGGCGCGCCGGGCCGGGAGCGAGCGCCGGCGCTTCGACCTGGTGTTCATCCATCAGCCGGACGCCTGGACGGCCCGGATCAACCGCTATTACACCCGGGAGTTCTTTCAGGACATCGACGGCATCCTGGCGCCAGGCGGCGTGGCGGCGCTGCGCCTCGCCTCGGCGGAGAACTACGCATCGGAGATCGTCGTGCCCTACACGGCGACCGTCTATCACACCCTGAAAAGCGTCCTCCCGGCGATCGCGGTCCTGCCCGGAGCCAGCACCTTTCTCTTCGCCTCCCGCGCCGCGGCCAGCGTCAGCGCCGATCCGGGCGTCCTCGCCGGCCGCTACCGGCGCCTGGCCCCGTCGCCGGCGCGCCTGGCCACGGTCTTCCCTTCGCTCTACCCTGCCGAGCGGACGGCCTTCTTCGTCGCGGCCCTGGAGAGGAACCGGCCGCCGGCGCCCAACCGCGACGACAGGCCCATCGCCTATTTCCTGGGCAGTCGATTGCTCGGCTGGAGCTCGGGTTCGCGGCTCGGCGGCCTGTATGCGCTGGCCGCTCGCCTTTCGCCCGCAACGGCCCTGGCGGCGCTGGCCATCCTGCTGCTGCCTTTTGCGGCGGCGGCGCTCCTGGCGCGGGGCGAGGGCCGGCTTTTCAGGACGGCCTGGCTGGCCTCGACGGCGGCCGGCTTTGCCGGGCTTTCCTTCGAGATCACCGCCCTTTTTGCCTTCCAGAACGCCTGGGGCTACGTCTACCAGGCGCTGGGCGCGCTGATCGCCCTGTTCATGCTCGGGCTGGCGGTCGGCGCCGCGATCGCCGGGCGCTGGGTGCAAAGACGCTCGCCCGCGCCTTCGGCGGCGGCACGGCGGCTGGCTTTGGTCATGGCGCTGGTCGCCGGGATCGGCCCCCTGCTCCCCCTGTTCCTGGCTCCGGGCCGGCCGGGACAGTTGCTGCTGGCGGCCTGGCTGGGCTCGCTGGGCGTCCTGTCCGGCGCGGTCCTGCCGCTGGGGCTCCGCGTGTGCGGACGCGACCGGGCGGGGGCGGCGGCGGGATTCCTCAATGCCGGCGACTACCTGGGCGGGGCCGTCGGCTCCCTGCTCATGGCCGCCTTCTGCCTTCCCCTGCTGGGAACCCTTTCCAGCCTGCTGCTGGTCTCCCTGCCGGCGATCGTGGCCGGCGCGCTGCTGGCGATGCTGCCCAGTCGGGAACGGGGGGAAGGACGAAAATCCTGAGCGGGCCTACAGGGCCGGGGCGGCCGCCTTCATGTCGTCGAGGATGCGCAGCGACTCTTCGATGACCGGGTCCTGGCAGAGGTCGGCCAGCCATTCCTTGCGCTTGGCCTCGTCGCCGGCCTCCGCTCCCTCGCCGGCCGCGGCGGCGTGCAGGTAGGGAAACGGGGTTTCTTCGTTCTTCCGCTCCTCGGCCTGGCGGAACAGGGTTTCCTGCTCGGCGAGGAACTTTTTCAGGTTCAAGGTGGCCTGGGTCTTCTGCCTCTGCTTCCTCAGGGTTTCGACGTTCTCCGCCAGCCGGCGGAAGCGGTCGCTGGCGGCCAGCCGCTGCTGGCTCCGCCTCTGGAGATCGGCCAGGCCGGTCTTGCCCCCCTTCCAGCCGCTGAAGCTGAGCGAGGGGACGGTGTCCCAGGGCAGGGAGTTCTTCTGGCTCTTCTCCCCCACCTCCAGGTAGGCATACAGGTCGGGAAGCAGGATGTCGGGGACGACGCCCTGGTACTGGGTGGAACCGCCGGTGATGCGGTAGTATTTCTGCACGGTGAGGGTCAGGGCGCCCAGCGGCTTCAGACGGGCCATGTCAGGCGCCAGGTAGCGGTCGAGGTCGAGCATGACCTGCACCGTCCCCTTGCCGAAGGTGTGGTCGCCGACCACCACGGCGCGGCGGTAGTCCTGCAGGGCGGCGGCGACGATCTCCGAGGCCGAGGCGCTGAACGAGTTGACCAGGACCACCAGCGGTCCGTCCCAACTGATCTCGCCGTCGCGGTCCTCGTAGACCTGCGGCGCCGAGTGGCGGTCCTTCACCTGCACCACCGGCCCCTTCTCGATGAAGAGCCCCGACGTGCGCACCGCGTCCTCCAGGGCGCCGCCGCCGTTGCCGCGCAAGTCGAGGACGATCCCCTCGACGCCGCGGCCGGACAGGCGCCGCACCTCCCGGCCCACGTCATCGGCGGCGTTGCGTCCGCTGGCGCGGTTGAAGTCGTGGTAGAAGCGCGGCAGGTAGACGTAGCCGAACGAGCGCTTGAGCTGCTCGTCGGTCAGGACGGCCGAGCGGGCGTAGGTCTCCTGCAGCTCGACCACGTTGCGCACCAGCGAGACGGTCAGGATGCGGCCGTCGGGCTTGCGCACGGTCAGGCGCACGGTGCTGCCCTTCTTTCCGCGCACCAGGCGGGCGGCGTCGGACACGCTCATGCCCACGACGTCGACCGGCTCCTCGCCGCCCTGTCCGACCTTGAGGATGACGTCCTCCGCCTTGAGAATGCCCTGGATCCAGGCCGGGCTGCCGGGAATGACCTCGAATATCTTGACAAAGCCGTCGTCCTCGCCCAGCAGGGCGCCGATCCCCTCCAGCGTCCCCGACATTTCGATGTCGAAGTCCTCCTTGGCCCGCGGCGGGAAGTACTGGCTGTGGGGATCGAAGCTGGCGGTCAGGGAGTTGAAGAACAGCGACTGCATCTCCTCCGAGCGTTCCCGGAGCAGCCGGGAGAATAGGCGCTCGACGCTGCGGCTCACCGCCTGCCTGGCCTTGGCCTCAAGCTCGGGGGAAAAATCGGCCGCGGCGGGCGACGGGCCGTTCTCCTTCGCGCCGGCGGTCCCCGCGACGGGCGCTTTCAGGGCGGTCTTCTGCAGGTTGATATACTGGGTGAGGGTGAGGTACTTCAGCCACTTGCGCCACCAGGCGCGCAGCTCGTCGAGGTCGCGGCACATGCCGCGCTTGTCGGCGTCCAGCTCGATCTGCTCGTCGATGGTGAAGTCGAAGGGCCTGGCCAGGATCTCGCGGGCGAAGCCCTGGGCCTGCCGCACCCGCTGCACCAGCAGCTGCCGGCCCAGGCGCGTTAGGGCGAAGTCGCCGGCCAGCAGCTCGTCGTCGATCTTGTCCGCGTAGCCGCGGAGAGCCTCCAGGTCCGCCTGAACCAGGAAGTTCCGGCCGTTGTCCAGGTAGCGCGTGTACTGGGCGAAGCTCCTGGCCGAGAAGTCGTCGTCGATCTTCATGCCGCTGTAGTGCCAGTTGGCGAGCCAGTTGGCGATCATCTTGCCCAGCACTTTCTCGCGCTCGGGGTCCGGGGCGCCGGGGCGCAGGGCGCCCGACAGGAGCAGGGTGAGCAGCAGGACCAGGAAGAGCTTGCCTTTCATGGGATGTCCTCAGCCGATATATACGATTGTAGCGCGGATTTCGCCCAAAAACAAGGAGCTGAAACGAACTTTCGTGACGCGTAACGCGTGACGCGTGACGAGTAAAGAGCATTCAAACAATCAACCGTTTTGAACGGGACCGGACTCTTCGTAGAAATCAATCCTTTCTTCAGATGGGACTTTCAATTGTCTTTGGCTCCAGTTTTAGGACGAGACAGATCATTTTTATGCAGTTCCGCGTCACGCGTCACGCGTTACGCGTCACGAAGGACATCTGTTATAATGAGCCGTGCAGTTCTCAGACCGCTTGCCCGTCGACGAACACCGCGCCGAGATCGAGCGCGCCGTGGCCGCCAACCCGGTGGTGATCCTCACCGCCGAGACCGGCGCCGGCAAGTCGACGCGCGTGCCCTGGTGGCTGTGGCGCGCGGGCCGGCGCGTCCACGTCACCCAGCCGCGGCGCATCGCCGCCCGCGCCCTGTCCAACTACCTGGCGCGGGAGTCGGGGGTCGCCTGGGGCCGCGAGATCGGCTACCAGACCGGCCTGGACGCCAACAAGTCGGCGGCCACCACTCTCCTCTACCTGACCGACGGCGTGCAGATGGTGCGCGAGATCCAGGGCCACCGCGACTACGACGTGCTGGTCCTCGACGAGATCCACGAATGGAACCTGAACCAGGAGGTGCTGGTCGGCCTGGTGCGCAAGTGCCTCGACGAGGGGGTGTACCGCCGCACGGGCAAGAGGGCGCTGGTCATGAGCGCCACCCTCAAGGCCCGGCAGATCTCGGCCTTCCTGCACCACGCACCGGTGATCGAGATCCCGGGGCGCGGCTTCCCGGTCGAGTGCCAGCGCCGCCACCCCTGCTTCCTGCTCCCCGACGCCGCCACCCTGCTGGAGGAGGGGCACAACGTCCTGGTCTTCCAGCCCGGCAAGCAGGAGATCGACGACACCATCGAGGGGCTGAAGGAGCTGCTGGAGCACGACAGGCAGAAGGCGGTCATCCTGCCGCTCCATTCCGAGCTCTCCATCGCCGAGCAGTCGCGGGTGTTCCGCCGCTATCCCCTGCCCAAGGCGGTGGTGGCCACCGACATCGCCCAGACCAGCCTGACCATCGACGACATCGACGCCGTCATCGACAGCGGCATCAAGAAGGAGGTGCGCCTGGTCAGCGGCATCGAGGGGCTGTACCCGGTCGAGATCTCCACCGCCGAGTGCCGGCAGCGCGCCGGCCGCGCCGGCCGCGTGAAGAAGGGTTGGTACATCCTCTGCTCCGAACGCGGCATGGAGGACCGCCTCGATTTCCCCGAGCCGGAGATCCGCCGGCTCAACCTGGAGAGCGTGGTGCTGCGCATGTTCCAGTGGGGGCTGTCGCCGCTGGATTTCGCCTTTTTCCACAAGCCCAACCGCAGCCTGATCCTCAAAGCCATCCAGAACCTGAGGATCTTCGGGGCCCTGACCGCCGAGAACCGCGTCACCGCCGACGGCCGGCGCATGGCCGAGCTGCCGCTTTCCCTGCGCAGCTCCCGCCTGCTGCTCGAGGCCGAAAAGGGCGGGCCGCGGGTCGTCGACCGGGCTCTCAAGGCCATCGCCATCTTCGAGTCCCGCGGCATCGTCAGCAAGGAGTTCGCCGGCGAATGCTACAATCCCGCCGCCCCCTTCAAGTCCGACCTGCTCAACCAGCTCGACCTGCTGGAGGACCTGCGCCGGAATTCGCGCCTGGTCTCGCGCAAGAAGGCGGCGCTGGCGCGCGAGATCTACCAGGAGCTGGTGCGCCGGCTGCAGCAGCCGCCCGCCGACGCCAAGAGCGGGCGGTCGTCCCGCCGCGGCGAGGCCAGGCCGGCGGCGCGCGGGCCATTGGGCTGGAACGAGCAGAAGCACCTCTTCCGCGCCATCCTCTCCTGCTTCAGCGACGGCGTCTATTTCAAGGGCGACGGCGTCTACTGGCGCGAGGGCGAGGAACGGCAGATCGAGCGCACGTCGATCCTGAATGCCGTCCGCCCCGAGATGGCCGCCGGCCTGCCCTTCGACCTGGTCGTGCAGCGAGAGGACTTGCGCACCGGCGCCAGGGAGGAGAAGTTCATTCCCCTGCTCACCTTCTGCTCCGAGGTCTCGCTGAAGCAGCTGGAGGAGCTGAAGCCCTTCAGCTACGATAGGCGCCGCCGAGTCGCCCTGGAAGAGGACAAGCTCACCGTCACCGAGGAAGTGTACTTCGGCGGCCGGCTGGTCAAGGCCGCGCCGTCCGCGCCCGACTGGGACCATCCCGGCGAGACCCAGGCCATTGTCGACCAGGCGCTGGACTGGTTCCAGGGCCATTACGCCACCCTGCCCGGCTGCGGCGAGGTCGAGCGCTGCCGCCGCTGGTACGCCGAGGCCGGCCAGGCGCTCGCCGCCCAGTTCCCGCCCTTCGACTCCGCCCTGCGCGAGTTCCTCTGCCGCGAGCTGCGCCGCAGCCTCAAGATCGACGACCTGCGCTTCTTCTTCCAGTTCCACCCGGCGCTGCAGCGCCTCTCCCTGCGCCAGTTCCTGCCCTTCCGCTGGCTGCGGCGGCTGCGCGAGGCGGGCTGGCCCCCCGCCATCGCGGCGCGCGACATGGAGATCCCCGTTGAATACCATAACGGCCGCCCCCACCTGAGGCTCGGGCGGGAGCAGTTCCAGCGCCTGGAGGCGGCTGACATCCGCATGCCCGGCGGCGAGGAGCCGGGGTTCATCCTCGACGGCGAGCGCTTCCCGGGCTGGGCCGAGGCCGCCGCCTGCTACAACGCCCGCCTGCGCGAGGAGATCTTCGCGCGCAAGTGGCGCGACCAGCGCAAGGAGGTCCAGGTCGGCGACCTGCTCGACATCCCCTTCCCCCTGGCCTTCCAGGGCGGCAACGGCAAGGACAACGCCGTCTTCGAGTTCTACTCGGCGCCGCTCCTCGAGGGCGACCATGTGTTCCTGGTCCATTTCGCCGGCCTGGAGGAGGCACGGCGCCATTTCCGGGCCGTCGAAAAGGCGTGGGAGGAGCGCAAGTCCCGCCAGCGCAAGGAAGCAGTGGACAACATCTTCCGCAACAAGGGCTGGAAGGTCAGGTGAGCGGCGCGGCGGTCCCTGCGGCGAGCGAGAAGGCCCTGGCCCGGCGGGTCAAGGACCACGTCATCGGCCGCAGCCACGAGTTCTTCGCCGTCGTCCACCCGGGATTCGAGGAAACGTCCCGCCGCGAGCTGGCCGGGCTGGGAATCGCCGCCGTTCGCGGCGGCACGGGCGGCGTCGCCTTCCCCGGCCGCCTCGAGGACGCCTGGCGGGTCAACCTCGGCGCCGGCACGGTGAGCCGCGTCCTGATGCGCCTAGCCCGCTTCAAGGCGACCGGCTTCGCCGAGTTCCGCGACCGGGTTGCCGCCGTCCCCTGGGAACTGCACCTGGGCGACGGCGCAACGCCGGCCTTTTCGGTGAGCGCCTCGCGCTCGCGGCTCTGGCACGAGGGTCGGCTGGAGGAGGAGGCGGCGCAGGCGGTCCTGGGGCGGCTGGACGGCTTCGGCAGGAGCGCGCACGCCGGAAAGGACGGACGCGGCCCCGTGCAGCACGTCTTCATCCGCATGGAGGAGAACCACTGCCAGGTCAGCCTGGACAGCAGCGGCGAGCTTTTGTACCGCCGCGGCCGCGGCAAGTTCACGGAAGGGGCGCCGCTGCGCGAGACCCTGGCCTGCGCCATCCTGCGCGAGGCCGGCATCGAGCGCTACCGGACCCTGGTCGACCCCTTCTGCGGTTCGGGCACCTTCGCTCTCGAGGCCGGCGCCCTCTTCCTCGGCCGGCCGGCCAACGACGATCGCGCCTTCGCCTTCCAGTCCTGGCCCTCGTTCCGGCCGGCGCGCTTCCGTCACGTCCGGGAGGAGTTGGAAAGGTCGATGAAGGAGAAAGCGCCGGCCGGGCCGCGGCGGATCTACAGCTCCGACCTCGACGAAAAGGCCGCGGCGACGGCCCGGCGCAACGTCGCGGCCGCCGGCCTGGCCGGCCTGGCCGAGGTCGACCAGGCCGATTTCTTCCGCCTCCACCCGCCGGCCGGCGACCCCGCCGCCGTGCTGCTGGCGATGAACCCGCCCTATGGGGCCCGCCAGCTGCCCGGGTCCGACATGGCCGCCCTCTTCCGCCGCATCGGCGAGAAGGTCCGCCGCGACTATGCCGGCTGCGGCTACGCCGTCATTGTGCCCGGGCTGGAGAACGAGAAGGCGCTGGGCCTGCCGCACGACAGGAAGATCCTCTTCCACAACGGCGGCATTCCCGTGGCGTTATTGATCAAGAACTCCGTGACGCGTAACGCGTGACGCGTGACGAGGAAGAATAGTACTCGGCGCAAGGCGTACGGCTGACGGCATACGGTAAAATAAAGCATAGGCAAATACGGTCAGCACCTAACTAGCAATCTTGAGCATCCAAGCGAATTCGCCTTCGTTACGTCGAACGTCGAACCTCGGACGTCGAACCTTGAAGCATTCTTATAAATTCTTAGCCATTCACCGTATGCTGTACGCCGAGCCTCATTTCGTCCAGCCGCAAAGTTATGATATATTGCCGGCGATGAGATCAAATCGCACCTGGCTCCTCGCCGGCGCCATTTCGCTGGCCCTGCTCCTCGCCGCCTGCGCGCCGAAGCGGAAGATCTACGTTGCGCCGAAGCCGCCCGCGCCGAAGCCCCCCGTCACGCCCGTGCAGCCGCCGCCTCCGCCGCCGGCCGCGTGGACCGCCGCGAACGCCCTGCGCCCGGCCGTTCCGCCGCCCGGGCTGCGCGACGACGAGCCGGCGCAGACCCTGATCGACGCCATCGACCTCAGCCTGAAGAAATTCGCCGAGCTGGACCCGGCCGCGACGATGGGCTTCGGCAGCGAATCAGTACCCCTGGCGCGGGTGACCGCCAGCCTGGCCGATTTCCGCGCCAAGCTGGCCGAGCTGGGGCTCAACGACGGCTTCTTCCGCTACCTGCGGGAGAACTACGTGTTCTATTCCAGCGCCGCGCCCGAGGTGACCTTCACCGGCTATTACGAGCCGCTGCTGCGCGGATCGCGCCGAGAGTCGCCCGCTTATCCCTACCCGCTGTACGGGCGGCCCGCCGACCTGGTCAGCGTCGACCTGCCGCAGTTTTATTTTTACAAGGAGCGCAGCGATGTTCCCGCCATCCGCGGCCGCGTCGAGGGCAACCGCCTCGTCCCCTACTTTACCCGCGACGAGATAGACTTCCAGGGCAAGCTGGCCGGCCGCGGCCTGGAGATCGTCTGGATCGACAGCCTGGTCGACATCTTCTTCCTGCACATCCAGGGCTCGGGGATCGTGGAGCTCGAGGACGGCTCCCGCCTCTTCGTGGGCTATGCCGACCAGAACGGCCATCCCTTCAAGTCGATCGGCCGCTACCTGCTCGACAACCAGCTGGTCGGCCCCGGCCAGCTGTCGCTCCAGGGAATGAAGGCGTTCCTGAAGGAGAATCCCGAGCGCATCCCGGCGGCCTTCGTCTCCAACCCCAGCTACATCTTCTTCCAAGTGAACCGGCAGAGCGCCACCGGCACCTTCGGCACCCGCCTCACCCCCTGGCGCAGCATCGCCAGCGACCCGCGCCTCTTCCCCCAGGGCGCGCTGGCCTGGATCGAGTGCGAGAAGCCCGCGTTCGACGAACAGATGCGCATCAGCGGCTGGCAGAAGTTCGGCCGCTTCGTCCTCAACCAGGACACCGGCGGCGCCATCCGCGGCGCCGACCGCGTCGACCTCTTCACCGGCCACGGCGAGCGGAGCGAGCTCGTCGCCGGGGGCATGAAGCAAAAGGGCTCCCTGTACTTCCTCCTGAAAAAACTATAAACTAGCCAGCGGCTTGCAGGCACGACGGTCCTTCAAGGTTCAAACAACAAAACCAATAAATTCGGAACTGGCCAGCAACTTTCAGACCGACGGTCCATCAAGGTCCCACGTACCACGTACCATGTACCATGTTAAAGACAGAAGCATGCTTGTAGAGGTTTTTCCTTCAACGTGGAACGTGGCACGTGGTACATGGAACCTCATTCTTATTGCGACGGTCCATCAAGGTTCCACGCAGCGGCAAGAAAGATGTAAAACTAATCAGAGCTTACAGTCCGACGGACCTTCAAGGTTCCACGAAGTGAGCGAAAAGAGTCGAAACTGGTCAGCGGCTTGCAGACACGACGGTCCTTCAAGGTTCCACGTACCAAGTTAAGGCACTTCTCCAATGCTTTTCTCTGAACGTGGTACGTGGTACGTGGTACGTGGTACATGGTACGTGGAACCTCGACGGACTGGAAGTTCTTTTAGTCCAGAATCTTCACATTGCGGCTCATTTCCCGGCCGCCGAGAGGCCGGCCAGCCAGCCCGACGACCAGGCCCACTGCAGGTTGAAGCCGCCGCAGTCGCCGTCCACGTCGAGGACCTCGCCGCAGAAATACAGCCCGGGGACGATGCGCGACTCGAGGGTCTCCGGGTTGACATCGCGCAGGTCGACGCCGCCGGCCGTGACCTGGGCCTCGGGCCAGGGCATGGTCCCAGAAACCTCGAGGGACCAGGATTTCAGGAGCCTGGCCAGCCCCAGCCGGGCGGCGGGCTGGACCTCGGAGCACGGGGCGGAATGATACGCGATCCCCGCCTCCGTCAGCACCACCGAGACGAGCCTCTTGTTCAGCAGCCCCACCAGGCCGTCGGCGACGGTCTTGTGCGCCTGGCGGCGGAGGCGCACCTCCAGCGCCGCGTCGAGCGCGTCGAGGCCCATCCCCGGAAAGAGGTCGAGCACCAACTCCGGAGGACGGCCGGCCTGGAGCTCCCGCGAGGCCGAGCGGCTCAGCTGCAGCACCGGCAGCCCGGTGATGCCGCTGTCGGTGAACAGGAACTCGCCCGTTTCGGCGCGCAGCGTCTCGCCGTTGCGGCGGACCTCGCCGCGGGCCTGGAAGCCGACTCCCTTCAGCCGGCGCAGGAAATCGGCGCGCAGGCGCAGCGGCACCAGCGCTGCCGACGGCTCGACCTGGCGATGGCCCAGGGCGGCGGCCAGGCGCATTCCCGATCCGTCGCTGCCGAACTGCGGGCCGGCCATGCCGCCGCAGGCCAGGACGACGCGCCCGGCCTCGAGCTCGCCGCCCGCGGCCAGGTTCAGGGCGAAGGCGCGGCCGCGGCGCCCGATCCCGCACACCTCGTAGCCGGTGCGCACGTCGACCTTCAGCCGCTCCAGCTCCCAGCGCAGGACGTCGAGGACGGCCGAGGCCTGGCGCGGCCGCGGGTAGACCCGCCCCTCGCCCTCGACCTCGCAGGCGACGCCGAGCTCCTCGAAGAAGTCGACGGTGGAGGCGACCGAGAAGCGCGCAAGGACTCCGGCGATGAAGGCGCGGTCGCCGCCGTGGAAGCGCGAGAGCGAGGCGTCCTGGTTGGTCAGGTTGCAGCGGCCGTTGCCCGTGGCCAGCAGCTTGCTGCCTACCCGCTCCCGGCGCTCGAGCAGGACCACGCCGGCGCCGGAGCGGGCGGCGCGGATGGCGGCCGTCATCCCCGAGCTGCCGCCGCCGACGATGATCAGCCGCCCCGCGCCCGCCATGCCTGCCCCGCCTCAGCCGCGGCGGGCGAAATGGTCGATGACCCGCGTCCCGCGTTTCAGGTAATGGGGGCGGCGCAGGACGGCGCTGATGTAGTCCTTGGCGGCGGCGACCGCCACGCGCAGCTCGCGGCCGCGGGCGAGATAGGCGGCGACGGCGGCCGAGAAGGTGCAGCCCGATCCGTGGCTGTTGACCCCGCGCACCATGGGGGCGGCGAAGGTCCTCATGCCGCGGCGGTCGACCAGCACGTCGACGGCCCCGCCGTCGGCGCCCTCCAGGTGGCCGCCCTTCATCAGGAACGGCACGCCGTAGCGGCGGAACAGCTCCTGCCCGGCCTGGCGCAGGTCGTCGAGCGAGCGCAGCGGGGCGCCGCAGAGGAACTCGGCCTCGGGCAGGTTGGGAGTGACCAGCGCCGCCAGCGGGAACAGGCGCCGCCGCAGGACGCGGACGGCGCGCGGCTTGATCAGCCGGCTCCCCGAGGTGGCGGCGAACACCGGGTCGATCACCAGCGGCAGGCTGGGGCGCTCCGCCAGCACCCCGGCGACGGCCTCGATGATCCCGGCGCTGAACAGCATGCCGGTCTTGACGGCCCTGACCGGGTAGCCCTCCAGCACCGCCCGCAGCTGCGCCTCGACCACGTCGGGCCGCAGCGCCTGGATGGCGCGCACGCCCTCCAGGTTCTGGGCGGTGACGGCGGCGATGACGCTGGCGCCGTAGACGCCGCAGGCGGAGAAGGTCTTGAGGTCGGCCTGGATGCCGGCGCCGCCGCCCGAGTCGGAGCCGGCGACGGTCAGCGCGGCGGCGTTCTTCAGCAAGGGGCGCTTACTGGTTGACCTGGAAGGTCTTGTCGCCCTTTTCGAAGAAAGCCACGATCTGGCGCGCGGCGGCGAGCCCGGCGTTGACGTTGGCCTCCTCGGTCTGCGCCCCCATCTTCTTGGCGGTGAAGACGAAGCGCCCGGCGTACTTTTCCTGGATCTCGGCGGCGCAAACCGGGGCGACGTCGGCGCCGTAGCGGAAGTCGGGGCGCTCGGCGAACATCTTCAGCAGCGACGGCTCGTCGATCACCTCGGCGCGGGCGGTGTTGATCAGCACGGCGTTCTTCTTCATCCTGGACAGCAGTGCGAAATTGATGGAATTGGCCGTCTCCTTGGTCTTGGGGATGTGGATGGAGACGTAGTCGCACGACCCGTAGATCTCGTCCAGCGAGGCGGCGGGAACGACGCCGTCCTTCTTCATGGCCTCGGCGGGCACGAACGGGTCGAAGGCCAGGACCTCCATGCCGAAGCCCTTGGCGATGGGAGTCACGCAGCGGCCGACGGCGCCGTAGGCCTGCAGGCCCAGCTTCTTGCCGCGCAGCTCGCTGCCCGACTTACCGGAGAAGGCGCCGCGGGCCAGGTAGAGCATGAGGGCGAAGACCAGCTCGGCCACGGCGTTGGAGTTCTGCCCCGGGGTGTTCATGGCCACGATGCCCCTGGCCGTGGCGGCCTTGAGGTCGATGTTGTCGTAGCCGGCGCCGGCGCGCACGACGATCTTCAGCTTCGCCCCGGCGTTGAGCACCGCCTCGTCGGCGATGTCGCTGCGGATGATCATGCCGTCGGCGTCGGCGACGGCCTTCAGCAGGTCTTCCTTGGCCTTATAGTTCTCCAGCGGTACCAGCTCGTAGCCCGCCTTCTTGAAAATGTCCTGGATCCCCTGCACCGCGACCTTGGCGAAGGGCTTCTCGGTGGCCATCAGAATCTTCTTTCCCATGTCGGTCCTCCTGGGAAATATTTCCCGGGGAAATTCTATCCGAGCCGGTCCAATAATGCAAGGGAAGAGAGGCGGATAAAAATGGGACAACGGAGCGGGAGGAAAGGCCGGAATTCCCTAAATCCGGGGAGCCGCTCTCCTCCATGGTTCGCCGCCCATGCGCAGCGAAAATGGAGGAAAAGCTTGAGCTTCTCCCGGTCATCGCCATTGAAACTTCCGATCCCGCATGATATTCTGGCGGTGCCCAACATGCGGAAAGAGTTCAGTTCCGGGACGTCTCGTGACGCCCAGGGGAAGAAGCGACGCTCCAGGGTCCTCTCCCGGCGCGTGCGGGCCGGCCTGCTGTCCGCCCTGCTGGCGACCGCCTCCTGCCAGAGGCCCCCGGCGCCGGAGCCGGAGCCGGGAAAGAAGACGGCGAAGATCGTCCTGGGCTATTACGCCGGTTACCTCGCCGACCGCGGCTATTCATCGGTGACCTCCTACGCCGATTACCTCACCCACGTCTCCGCCGACACGTTCAACGTCACCTCCGACGGCGCCGTCAAGGGGACCGCCCCGGCCGACCTGCTGGCCTTCGACCGCGGCCACGACATCCGCACCTTCGCCTGCGTCGCCAATTTCAGCGAGGACGATTTCGACGCCGACCTGGCGCACGACGCCGTCGTCGTCCACCGCGCCAAGACGATCGCCGCCCTGACCGACCTGGCCGGCGGCGGGGATTGGGAGGGGATCAACGTCGATTTCGAGGGCCTCTACCCCGCCGACCGCGACGCCTTCACCCGCTTCATCCGCGAGCTGGCCGCCGCCCTGCACGGGCGGGGATTGAAGCTGGCGGTCAGCGTCCCCGCCAAGAGCGCCGACGACCCCGGCGACGACTGGTCATGGCCGTTCGACTACGCCGCGCTGGGGGCCGAGGCCGACCTGATCCAGCTGATGACCTACGACGAGCACGGCCCCTGGGGCGATCCCGGCCCGGTCGCGGGATACGAATGGATGGAGCGCTGCGTCCAATACGCCGTGACGGTGATCGACCCGGCCAAGCTCCTCATCGGGCTGCCGGCTTATGGCTACGACTGGAACCTTTCCGACCCGGAAGGGAACGACGACTTCGCCTGGAGGGACGTGGCGGCGATCCTGGCGGAAACCGGCGCCGTCCCCTCCTGGGACGGGAAGGCGCTTTCCGCCCGCATCGCCTACACGAACACCATCGGCACCCGGGACGGGGCGGAACACGTGGCCTGGTTCGAAACGCCCGAGGGCATCGCAGCCAAGTCCGCCCTGGCGGTCCGCTACAGCCTGGCCGGGGTCTCCATGTGGGTGCTGGGGGACGAGGACCTCGGCTTCTGGGAGGCGGTCGGCTCCGGCCTGCGCTGATCCGAGCCCGCTCCCGGCGTCATTTGCCCTGGACGGACTCGCGCACCTGGTCGGTGATGGCCCGGAAGTCGATCTTGCCCGAGCCGGTCTTGGCCATCTCGGGGATGACCACGAAGCGGGCGGGCAGGGCGATGCGCGGCAGCTCCGCGGCCATGGCGTCGAGGATGCGCTTCTCGTCGACGGGCCGGGTGACGGCGGCGACGATGCGGGCGCCGCGCAGCGGGTCGGGGATCTCCACCACGCAGCACTCGCTGTCGGGCGGCAGCAGCTTCTCCAGCACGTCCTCGACCTTCACCAGCGACACCATCTCGCCGCCGATCTTCAGGAAGCGCCGCAGCCGGCCCACGTGCCAGAAAAAGCCGTCGGCGTCCTGGTAGCCCATGTCGCCGGTGTCGTACCAGCCGTGGCGGATGCTCAGCGAGGTGCCCTCGAAGTCGTCGAAGTAGCCCTTCATCACGTTGTCGCCCTTGACCAGGATCTTGCCGATCTCGCCCACGGCGCAGGCCTCGCCGGTCTCGTAGTGCTCGATGCGCACCTGCACGCCCTCCAGCGGCCGGCCCACGCTGCCGGGGCGGTTGTGCTCCGGCGTGTTGACGGTGATGCCCGGGCTGGTCTCGGTCGTGCCGTAGGCCTCCAGCAGCACCTTGCCGTGCTGCTCGCGGAACAGCCGGCGCAGGGCCTCGGGGGTCTTGTCGGCGCCGCTGAGCATGAGGCGCACCGTCTCGTAGTCGCCCGGCCGCGAGCTGCGCGCGTAGCCCCAGAAGAAGGTGGGCGTGCCGACCATCAGCGTCACCTTCTCCTCGCGCACGGCCTGGTTGATGGCCTTGAAGTCGAGGGGGTTGGCGTGGGTGACCAGGGTCATCCCCTCCAGCAGCGGCACCCAGAGGTTGGCCGTCTGGCCGAAGACGTGGAAATAGGGCAGGTTGGCCAGGAACACGTCGCCGCCATGGAAGCCGAAGGCCTTCTTCAGGCTCTCGTAGTTGGCCGAGATGTTGCGGTGCGTCAGCTGCACCCCCTTGGGGTCCTTCTCGCTGCCGCTGGTGAACAGGATGAGCAGGGTGTCGTCCTCCTGGGCCTGGTGCAGCGAGGCCAGGATGCGCTCCGCCGGCCGGCCGGCCTTGAGCAGGGCGCCGACCTTGTCCAGGACGGTGACCGACGCCATCACGTCCTCGAGGTAGACCATGCCCTCGATGTGCGGGCAGCCGATCCGCTGGCACAGCGCGCGCGAGGTGAGGATGGTTCTGAAGGCGCACTTCTTCTGGGCGTAGCGGCAGTTGTTGGCCGCGCCGGTGGCGTAATTGATCATGACCGGCACCCGGCCGCTCAGCAGCGCGGCCAGGATGCCGAGCACCGAGCCGGCCGAGTTGGGCAGCATGATACCCAGGAAGCCCGGGTCGTAGGCGCGGAACTTGCGGACCAGGATCAGGCAGCCGACGAGAAGCCGCTTGTAGGTGACGCGGCGGTTGAGGGTGCGGTCGATGACGGCCAGCTTGTCCGGATTGCGCTTGGCGACGCGGATGACCTGCTGATGAAGGATCATGGGGGCTCCCCGGCCGTCCGAACGGGCTGGGCCGCGATATCGTTTGAATTTAACCAGGGTATGATACCGGCATTCGCCGCTCGTGTCAATAGAACGCCGACGAACTATTGGTGTTTGTGTTAGGAAAGCCATATCCATGATAAGCAAAGCGCCGCATACTGCTTTTCGGATCGGATGAAAGACGATCACTCAGTGCCTTGCCTAACACAAACACTAACACTAACACAGGGTTCACCTCTGAACTATTGACTTGCCGATGGCGACCGCCTATCGTACGCTCTCGGGGAAATCACACATGACGATCGACCGCACTGTCGAGTTCAAGCACATCTGCGAGCGCTCGCGCTTCTTCGCCGTCCTGTTCCCCGCCGCCGGCGAGGAGGAGGTGCTGCGCATGGTGCGCCGGAAGAAGGGCGAGCTGCGCAAGGCCAACCACCATTGCTGGGCCCTGCGCGGCGCCGCCGCCCTGGAGAGGTCCCGGGACGACGGCGAGGTCGGCCACCCGGGGCGGGTCCTGCTCGAGCTCCTGCGCCGCGAGGGGCTGGAGGGCGGACTGCTCGTCTCCCGCGTCTTCGGCGGCGTCAAGCTGGGCGTCGGCGGCGTTTCCCGGGCCTTCCGGGAAGCGGGAGAAGGAGCGATCGCCGCTTTCAAAGGGTGTAGGGGCGTATGATCATACGCCCCGGCCGATGAAGGCGAATAATCATGCGCTCCGACAGAAATAAAATGAGCACTGACATTTTCAAACGCCGCTCGATTCGCCTTAAAGGCTGGGATTACAGCTCTCCGGGAACGTATTTCATCACCATCTGCACGCAAAACCGGGAATGCTTGTTTGGCAAAGTAAATAGAGGGGAAATGGTGTTGAATGAATGGGGACAAATTGTTGCTCAATGCTGGAGAGAAATCCCCAAACATTTTCCTCATGCCGAATTGGACGAATTCGTTGTCATGCCAAACCACGTGCATGGCATTATTGCCATTTCTGGTCCGATTGGGGCGTATGGCCATATGCCCCGCCCGATGGAAACGAAAAATGATTCAACCAGTCTCTCGCTGCACTCCCCGTGCAAAACTATAGGCTCCATGATCCGCGGATTTAAGATCGGGTGCAGCAATCGCTCTGGCAAAAACCAAGACATGCCGATTGCCTGGCAACGTAATTATTTCGAGCATATCATCCGCAATGAGGCAGAATTGGCCCATACACGACAATACATCCGCGATAACCCAGCTGCGTGTTTGGAGGATGACGAAAACCCGAGCAGAGAACATTCAAAAGCCTTAGGGTTTGCTAGGGTGCATGGCCATTCGCCGCGGAGATGATGCAAATTGCCTATGGTAAGGGCGAATATTTATTCGCCCCTACGCCTGAAAAACCTTGATTGACACTCGCAATGGGTTGAGGGTAAGATCCAGTCAGAGGCCCAGATGAAACGCATATGGTTGCTGATGATACTGCCACTCGCGTTGACGGCCTCTGACAACATCCGGCCTTTCCTGCAGACCGGGCCCTGGTACCCCGCCGACGCGGCCGGCCTGCGGCGCATGCTCGACGGCTTCTTCGCCCCGCTGCCGCCTCCGGAGAAAGGCATCCGGGTCCGCGGCATCGTCGCCCCGCACGCCGGCTACGCCTACTCCGGACGCTGCGCCGCAAAGGCCTATGCCTCCCTGTCCCCTGACCAGGGGATCCGCCGCGTCATCCTCATGGGCAGCTCGCACCATTCCGGCTTCCAAGGCGCCTGCGTCGCCGACTACGAGGCCTGGGCCACGCCGCTGGGCCGGGTCGCGGTCGACCTGCCGGCCTGCCGGGCGCTGGCCCGGGCGAGCCGCTTCACCAGCGACCGCGGGCTCATGCTCCGCGAGCACTCGCTGGAGAACCAGCTCCCCTTCCTGCAGCGGGAGCTGGGCGAGGGCTTCCGCGTCGTCCCCATCCTCTTCGGCTCGCTGCGCCGCGAGGATTTCGCCGCCATGGCCGAGGCCATCGCCCCGCTCGTCGACGACTCCACCCTGCTCGTGGCCAGCAGCGACCTCACCCATTTCGGGGAAGGCTTCGGCTACACGCCCTTCCGCCGGGACCTGGCTGCTGGCCTGGAGAAGCTGGACAGGGGGTTCATCGACCCCATCCTGCGCCTCGACTTCAAGCGCCTGGCCGACTACCGCGAGCGCACGGGGATCACCGCCTGCGGCTTCGTCCCCATCGGCGTGCTGATCCGCCTGCTGGAAAAGCAGGGGGTCCAGGCCAGGCTGGCCGACTATTACCGCTCGGGCGACCTGAACGGCGACTACTCCACCAGCGTCAGCTACGGCTCCATCCTGTTCTTCTCGGGGACCGCCGCCCCGGGCTCCGACCGCCTGGACCGCAACGAACAGAAGCTGCTGCTGGAGCTGGCGCGCTCGACGCTGCGCGACCGCATCCAGGGCAAGACAACGGTGAATGACCTGGGAGCGCGCTTCGCAGGGCGCCACCGGCTCACGCAGGAGGCCGGGGTGTTCGTCACCCTGCGCGAGCGCGGTGAACTGCGCGGCTGCATCGGCAGCATCGTCGGCGTCGAGCCGCTGTGGCAGGGGGTGGCGGCCAACGTCCTGCGCGCCGCCTTCGAGGACCCGCGCTTCGCGCCGCTGGCGGCGCGGGAGCTGGACGCCGTCGACATCGAGATCTCGGTAATGACTCCCCTGCGACCCGCCCGCGACTGGCGCTCCATCCGCCTCCGGACGGACGGCGTGGTCATCCGCGACGGCGGGGCGCAGGCCGTGTTCCTGCCCCAGGTCGCCGCCGAGACCGGCTGGGGGCTGGAGGAGTTCCTGGGCCAGCTCTGCCTCAAGGCCGGGCTGCCGCGCGACACCTTCCGCACGTCGCGCACCATGCAGTTCTTCGTCTTCCAGGCCCAGGTCTTCGGCGAGAAGGAAGCCGGAAAATGAGCTTTTCCCGCCGCTGCTTCGCCAAGGCGTTGCTGGGTTCAGGCGCCGCGCTGGCCGCCCCCGCGCTCCTGGCGGCGGCGCGCAAGCCGAAGGCCCGCGAAGCCGCCTATTACGACAAACTGGGCGGCCGCAAGGTCGTCTGCCGCCTGTGCCCGCGCGAGTGCCGCGTCGCCGACGGCTCGCGCGGCGGCTGCGGCGTGCGCGAGAACCGCGGCGGCACCTACTACTCCCTGGTCTACGGCCAGCCCTGCTCGGTCCACGTCGACCCCATCGAGAAGAAGCCGCTGTTCCACTACCTGCCCGGCAGCCAGGCGCTGTCGCTGGCCACGGCCGGCTGCAACTTCAGCTGCCGCTTCTGCCAGAACTGGGAGATCTCGCAGCGCCTGCCCGAGGAGGTGGAGACGACCGACCTGCCGGCCGCGGCGGCCGTGAGCCTGGCCCGCCGGCGCGGCTGCCGCGTCGTCGCCCACACCTACAACGAGCCGGTCGTCTTCTACGAGTACGTGCGCGACTGCGCCGAGCTGGGCCGGGAGGCCGGCGTGCCCAGCGTCATGATCAGCAACGGCTTCATCCGCAAGGAGCCCATGCGCGAGCTCTGCCGTTTGCTGGGAGCGGTGAAGATCGACCTGAAGGCCTTCAGCGAGACGTTCTACCGCGAGCAGTGCGGCGGCGCCCTGAAGCCGGTGCTGGAGACGCTGCTGACCGTGCGCGCCGAGAAGACCTGGCTGGAGGTGGTGGTGCTGCTCATCCCCGGTCTGAACGATTCGGCGCGGGAGGTCGAGTCCATGTGCCGCTGGCTGGCGCGCGAGCTGGGCCCCGACGTGCCGCTGCACTTCTCGCGCTTCTCCCCCACCTACCGGCTGAAGAACCTGCCGCCCACCCCGCCGGCGACGCTGATGGCGGCCCGGCGCATCGCCCACGACGCCGGCATCCGCTTCTGCTACGTCGGCAACCTGCTCTCCGACGCCGAGAACACCGCCTGCCCCTCCTGCGGCCGGGTGCTGCTGCGGCGGATGATGTACAGCGTCGCCAACGAGGGGCTGCAGGAAGGCCGCTGCCGCTTCTGCCGGACGCCGATCCCGGGGGTGTTCTCGTGACGGCAGGGGCGCGCGCCGGCCCTTTTTTTTCGGCCCGATTTGTTATATAATAAATTTTAATTTGTCGCCGCCTTCCGGCGGCGCACGATCCCCAGGGAGAAACCGATGGCCCAGAAGATCCTTGTCCGCGACCTGACCCTCCGCGACGGCCAGCAGTCGCAGTTCGCCACGCGCATGAACCAGGCCCAGGTGGACCGCCTCCTGCCATTCTACCGCCGGGCGGGCTTCTACGCCATGGAGGTCTGGGGCGGCGCCGTCCCCGACTCGGTCATGCGCTACCTCAATGAGAACCCCTGGGAGCGCCTGGAGAAGATCAAGGCCGGCGTCGGGCCGGTCTCCAAGCTCACCGCCCTGTCGCGCGGCCGCAACCTCTTCGGCTACAACCCCTACCCCGACACCGTCATCGAGGGCTTCTGCCGCCATGCCGTGCGCTCGGGCATCGACGTCATGCGCATCTTCGACGCCCTGAACGATGTCGACAACATGAAGTCGACCATCCGCTACGTCAAGGCGAACGGCGGCATCGCCGACTGCGCCGTCTGCTACACCGTCGATCCGCGCTTCAGCCCGGGCGACCGCCTCAAGGCCCTGCTGCGCGGCCGGCCCCTGCCGCGGCGCATTTTCGACGTCGGCTACTTCGTCGCCAAGGCCGAGCAGCTAGCCGGCCTGGGCGCCGACATGATCACCATCAAGGACATGGCCGGCCTGATCGATCCGCGCACCTCGGGCGAGCTGATCCGCGCCCTCAAGAAGAACGTGGGCATCCCCGTCGACCTGCACACCCACTGTACGCCGGGCTTCGGCCTGGCCTCGGTGCTGATGGCCATGGTCAACGGCGTCGACGTCGTCGACACGGTCATCCTCAACTTCTCGGGCGGCCCGGCGGCGCCGGCCTTCGAGCTGGTGCAGCTCTTCGCCGACAAGCTGGGCCTGGAGACCGGCGTTGACCGCGCCGCGGTGGCGGCCATCAACCGCGAGCTGCTGGCGGTGCGCGCGGAGCTGGCGCAGTTCGACCAGTACAAGATGTTCCCCCTGGCCTTCGATATCGGGAGCGACGCGCTGCCGGCGGAGATCGACGCCCTGTTCGACCGCGCCATCGCGGCCGCCCGCGCCGGGCGCATCGAGGAGCTGCTGCGCGCCACCCAGGCCATCGAGCGCCATTTCAACTTCCCGCCGCCGGACGACATCGTGCGCGTGGCACAGATCCCCGGCGGCATGTACACCAACATGCTGGCCCAGCTGCAGCAGGCCAAGCTGGAGCACCTGAAGGACAAGGTGCTGCAGACCGTGCCGCGCGTGCGCCTCGACGCCGGCATCCCGCCGCTGGTCACCCCCACCAGCCAGATCGTGGGCGTGCAGGCGGTCAACTGCGTCATCGACGAGGCCAACGGCAAGCCCTTCTACGCCACCAAGTCCAACCAGTTCGTCAACCTGGTCAAGGGCACCTACGGCAAGACCCCCTGGCCGGTCGACCCGGCGTTCCGGCTGAAGATCGCCGGCACCCGCGAGGAAACGCCCTACGACACCTCGAAATACAAGAAGCAGGAGAACCCGCTGCTGAAGGAGTTCGGCGGCGTCCTCCTGGCCGGCAACGAGAAGGAGGAGCTGCTGCTCGAGCTCTTCCCCAACGTCGCCGACACCTTTCTGCGCAAGCTGCGCGAGAAGGAGTACGCCGCGCACCCCGAGCGGCACCCGCGCCCCCAGGAGCCCGATCCGCAGGACAGGATGTGGGACAGCCTGGCGGAGTACGCTTAGTTCTTTCAGGACTTGGGCTGGACCTCGTCGTACGGCATACGGTTGACGGTGTACGGCAACAGCAACAAGCGACCAGAAAACTCCCACCGGATGATTGATGGCGCAGGGAAGGGCAAATCCACCATAGAGTTCACCCAGGTCTAACCCTGACACCTTGCGTTCTATGCCAATGGCTTTTTCGGGCCGTCCGCCGTCCGCCGTATGCCGTACGCCGAGGGCTAGATCTGCTCTATTTTATGCTTGTAGATTACTCCCCGATCAGCGAGCTCCTTGAGCATGAACTCGACGCAGGCCGGCTCCTCGCCGACGAACTCGGGCGGGATGATGCCTTTGCGGCCGTAGAGGCCGCCGGCGAGCAGGCGCACGGCGGCGGTGGCGGTGTAGCCGGTGGTGCGGGCCATGGAATGGACGCCGCTGGCCGCATCGAAGCGGTCGAAGAGGTCGTAGGCGTGGCGCACCCGGCGCCCGTCCTTCTCCCCCTCGACGACGACCTGCATGACGGTGATGTCGGTCTCGCCCGGCTGCAGCTTCCAGATGGGGAACAGCAGCCTGGCGGTCAGGTCGATGGGCCGGACGCGCATGCCGTGGATCTCGACCGGCTCCTGGCCGAAGAATCCCGTCTCGCGCAGCACGGCGATCTTCTCGATATGGCCGGGATAGCGCAGGGTCTTCTCCTTCATGTTGGGGATGTCGAGGGTGCGCACCAGTGTGCGCAGGCCGTCGCTGTTGAAGGCCACCAGCGAGCTGACGCCGGGGAGGTTCAGGTACTCGGGGTCGGACAGCGCCGGGCGCACCACCAGCTTGCCGTTCTCCACGTAGCGCGCCGGGCGGATGTATTCCTCGATGACGTCAAGCGGCGAGAAGACCGCCTTGTATTCGTAAGGCCAGACGCGCAGCTCGGGCAGGCCGCCGACATAGATCAACGCCGACTGGGTCTTGTCCAGCAGGTGGCGGACGTGCCCCACCAGCAGGTTGCTCATCCCCGGCGCCACGCCGCAGTCGACGATGGCGGTGACGCCCTGCCGCTTGGCCAGCTCGTCGAGCAGGAAGGGGTCCTCGGCGAAAAAAGCGATGTCGACGACGTCCTTGCCGGCGGTGATCACGGCTTTGAGCGTCTGGTAGCCGAGGAAGCCGGGCACGGCGTTGAGCGCCAGGTCCTGCCCGGCGACGAGCTCCTGCACCCGCGCGGCATCGGAGAGATCGGCCTGGATCGTGCGGATCGACCGGTCCGCCGCGCACTTCGCCAGCGAGTCGCCGCTGATGTCGGCCACGGTGACCTCGAAACGGGCATCCCTGGCCAGGTCGAGGGCCATGGGCGCACCCACCAGGCCGGAGCCGAGGACGATGATCCTTTTCTTTTTCATTGGCTTCTCCTTCGAGTGGATTTCCGACTGCGGACGCGCGGCGCCGTGAAGGCTTACAGGCCGCTGAAGCGGTTGAGATAGGCGACGAGCCGCGGCTGTCCCTGGCCGCGGCTCCAGGCCAACACCGTCCTCTCGTTCATCACCATGCCCCGATTGTACCGGAAGGGGGCGGCCATGTAAAGCCTGCGTCAGGCGCCGAGCACAACGGCGAGGGCGGCGGCCAGGCGCGAGGCGGCCGCTTCCATGGCCTCGGGGCGGATGTTGCCGTAGCTGAGGCGCAGGAAGGGGCGCCGCTCCATGCCGAAGGCCTCGCCGGGAACGACGGCGACGCCGTGCTCCCTGACCAGCCGTTCGGCGATCCCGCGGCCGCTGCCCGCCCGTTTCGCGTCCAGGGGGACGAACAGGTAGAAGCCGCCGGCGCTCGTTGCTTCGCCGATCAGCCCCTGGGCGCGCAGCGGGGCGAGTGCGGCGGTCAGCAGGTCGCGCGACCGCTTCATCTCCCCGAGGAAGCCCTCGGGATAGAGCGGCTCCGTTGCCAGCGCCTCCCCGGCCAGGAGCTGGGCCGGCAGCCCGGCGCAGATGTGCAGGGTATCGGCCGCCTTCGCCGCCTGGGACACAACCTCCTCGGGCGCATGCAGGAACCCCAGGCGCCAGCCGGCCATGCCGAAGGACTTGGAGAAGGAATAGACCCCGGCGACGCTCTCCGGCCCCAGGGCCAGCGGCGAGACGTGCGGCCGCTCCCAGGCGAAGTCGCGGTAGGCCTCGTCGGCGATCAGCCAGATCCCCTTCTTGCGCGCCAGGGCCGCCAGTTCCTCGACATTCCGCCGTTCAAGCACGGCGCCGCTGGGGTTGTTCGGCGAGATGACGATCATGGCCCGGGTGCGGCGGGTGACCGCCCGTTGCGCCCGTTCGACGTCGACGGCCCCGTCGGTTTCGGCGTCGACGAAGACGGGCTTCAGCCCCAGCATCTGCAGCGCCATCAGGTTGTTGAAGTAGTAGGGGCGGAAAAGAATCACCTCGTCGCCGCGATCGGCCAGCACGGCGAGGAGGATGTAGATCGCCTGGTTGGCCCCGGGCGTGGCCAATACATGTTCGGCCGCCGCTCCGGCGATGCCGCGGCGGCGCAGGTCCGCGGCCAGCATTTCACGCAGGCGGTCGCGGCCGGCGGTCGGGCTGTAGCCGTTCCCCTCGCCCCGGCGCAGCCGCTCCAGGGCGCGGTCCAGGGCCTTCGCGGGCGGCCCGAACCAGGGAAGCCCCTGGGCGAAGGATACCAGGTCCTCCCGGCCGCGGCCCAGATCCTTGATCTTCTGGATGGGCGGCTCCATAACTCCCCGCATGGTCCGGCCAAGTGTGTTTTCTTCTCTGTTTTTCATCGCTGGGGGCCATTCTAGCCGCCCGACACAACTCTGTCAAAGCACCGGCTCCGGTTGACGCCCGCAGCGATTTGTACTAAAATGGCGCCATATCGCACCGGGCCGAAGTAGCTCAGCTGGTAGAGCAATTGATTCGTAATCAGTAGGTCGGGGGTTCGAATCCCCCCTTCGGCTTTCCCGATCCCACCCTGATTTCCCTTTATTATCAATGGTTTTGAGAAATACTTACTCATTGACGGGACATGACCGGAGTTGCCAAAAACACCCCGAAACCGAAAATAGTATGTCACAATTTCGTCACAGTAAAAAACCGGATTTAACAATATGCAGGAAGTGACTCTCAAATGCTACTTTTCCGAAAAGACGAAAACATTTACTTTGTTTTCCCGAGCCAGTCGGCGATATCCTTTTCAGCCCTGCTGACAAGGCTGCCCCTGATGGCGAGGCCTTTCGACACCGTCGCCCCGGTGCAAACTCTCCCGATATCTCGCTCGCTGCGTCCCATGCCGCTGCCTTCGTGGGTGCAGAAGGGGACGATGGTCTTCCCGGAAAAATCGTGCGCTTCGAGAAAAGTGAACACCGCCATGGGCATCGTGCCCCACCAGTTGGGATAGCCGAGATAAATCTCGCCGTAATCCCCCATGTTGTCCACGTGGACCGAAAGTGCGGGGCGGGCGTCGCGGTGAAGCTCCTCCCTGGCCACCTCCGTAGCTTCCTGATAGCCCTGCGGATAGCTCGTTACGGGATCGATGCGGAAGATATCGCCGCCGGTCAGTTTCTGAATGATCCTGGCGGCAACCTCGGTGTTGCCCACTGGCAGATCCACGATGCCTCCGCTTGAATAGTTTTCGCCGGCACGTGAAAAATAAGCGATCAGTTTTGCCGATTTACTCATGATTCAATTCCATTTGCATATTCCAATAGGTGACATCAAAATTGACAACATTATAACCTGTTGACACAATCCTCTGCAGTCACTTGAGCCCCGCCCGCGCCCGCAACAAGTCCTGGAAAAGCTTTACCATGGAGGGGTCCATGTAGGGGCCCACCCGGCTCGTGAAGTCTATGTGCATGCTCTCGCGAAGGTCCGTGGAGAACACAGGCCACTCCGGGAGCCCTTCAGCCGCAGGCTTGCCGGTCCGCGCGAACTCTACCCAGGCGCTGGAGACGGTCCTGGCCAGAGCGGCGGCCGCTTCTCCGCCTCCGGTCATCACGATGCCCGCCTTCGTGGCGACATTGTCGAAAACGAAGGGGATCTCGATCGTGTGCGGAGAATAGAGTTTGCCGCCCAAAATCGGTGTCCGCCAGTCGAAACGGTAGGCATAGACCGAGACCGCGCCCGCCGCCGAACGGACATCCATGATCTCCGAACTCAGCGCACCCATGGCAAAGTCCGAAAAGATCCGGAACCAGATTCCTGACGGATCATAGTCCGGGAAATCGCTCCGGTAGATTTTCAGGATGCCCGGGGCTGCGTCTTCGCCGAAAGTCCGGGCGACCCGATGCTCCAACTGCGCTTCGTCGAGCGAATAGGCGGCTTGATCAGCGAGCATGAAAAGCGTGAACTCGGTACCGTTCTGCCCGATGAGCAGGGGCACGCCGAGGCTGCTTGGCGCCGCGTCGGGATCAAAGACGTGGCCGGGAATGATTTCCCCGTCGATTACGGGCCAGAAGCCGGTCGGGAAACCGGGGGCCTGGAAGGACATGGGCGTATTGGCCATGACCGCGGCCTCGGCGGCGGTGACCTCTTCGAATGAGAGATCATGCAGTTTGCGCGCCGATTCCCGGGTTACTCCGAGTTCTTTCAGGACGGCTTTCGCCACCTTGTCGGCCTGCTCAGGGGTCATGAAGCGGGTCAGCGGACCGCTCTCGACGATCGCGCGGTGGAACAGCCCCTTGGCCGAGGGAACGCCAAGCATGGTGTTCACCTTCCAGCCTCCGCCGGATTCGCCAAAGATGGTTACAAGGCCCGGGTTTCCTCCGAAGGCGGCGATATTGTCGCGGACCCATTCTAGGGCGGCGATGATGTCGCGGATGCCCAGGTTGGACGAATGCGCAAATTCTCCCCCGAGCACGCGCGAGAAATCGGTCAGCCCTGAGGCGCCAAGCCGGTGATTGATCGTCACGACGACGACGTCACCACGGCCGGCAAGGTTCCCTCCGTCATAGATAGCGCAGGACCCGCTGCCGCTGGTCCAGCCGCCGCCGTGCAGCCACACCATTACCGGCAGGCTGCCGTCGGCGCTTTCCGGGGTCCAGACATTCAGCGCGAGGCAATCGTCCCCGGGCTTGACATAAGCCGGCGGTTCGAAAGCGGGAGTGACCGGGGTCGACATGGCGGATACCTGCTGGGGAGAGGAATCCGCGTAGCGCATCGCCTTGCGGATGCCCGTCCAGGGCTTCAGCGGTTGGGGAGGCGCGAAACGATTCCGGCCCGCGATACTCTGCGCATAGGGGATCCCGAGGAAACGGATGACGCCGTTGCCCCTTTCACCCTGGACACGGCCGGCCAATGTCTTCACGACCTCAGCCGGCACTCTCTTTTTTGCTGGCGCTCCCCCATAAATTTCTTCTTGTCTAAAAAGGCCCAACGAAACCGCCGCCACGATAAGTAAGTGAAGTGCGGGCAAGCCGAATAGCGACCACTTCCCTCGCCGTCCAATCCAATCCGTTTGATTCATTTTTCTTTCGTCTTTCATGTTGTCACCTGATCACACTAATTTTACTTTAGTATTCTTGCCAGCTCCCCAAGTTATCATGCTCGCTTTATCCATTTTTTTTGTCTTTTTTTCTGCGCGAGCCCAGCATCATTGAGATCATCGATTTCAGATTCAGTTTCCCGCCAAAAACGGGCATCAGACTGGCATCGCCGTAGTCCTTGATCTTTTCCACGCTTTTCAGAAATTCCATGTCCTCGTCCGAAATCACAAAATCCACCTCCGCGTTGCTTTTCATGTGGGCCGGGTTCGCGGTCTTGGGCAGGGGCAGAAGGCCAAGCTCGAGGCAGTAGCGGATCGACAGCTGGGGCACGGAAACTCGGTATTTTTCGGCCATTTTCATGACGTCCCGGTTCTTCAGCAATTCCCCGTGGGCAACCGGCGAATAGGCCTCCACGAGAATGCCCTTTTCCTGGGAATATCGAATCAGTTCCTCCGGGGTGTTGCTGATGTGGGCCAGGATCTGGTTGACCATCGGTTTTACCGTGCAGGACGCGAGGATATTGTCGATATCCGCTTTCTGGAAGTTCGAAAGACCGATGGCGCGAAGCTTGCCGGCTTTGCAGGCATCTTCAAGCGCTCTCCAGGCCTCGCGGTTCCCTTCGAAAAAGCGCTCCGCACCTCCGAACTTTGTCCACGGCTGAGGACTGTGAATGATCATCAAGTCGATATAGTCAAGCTCCATCTTAGCGAGCGACTGATCGATCAATGAAACCGCTTTTTTATATGCCTTTGCTTCGGCGGCCAGCTTGGTGGTCACAAACAGTTTTTCTCGTTTCACTCCGCAGGCCCTGATCCCTTCGCCGACACCCCTTTCATTCTGGTAGGCCTGGGCCGTATCGATGTGCCGGTAGCCGATCCCCGCGGCATCCTTTACCGCCCGAACCACATCCGCATCACTGATGAACCACGTTCCCAGGCCCAGTTTCGGGATCTCGACCCCGTTGGCCAGCGTATACGTTTCTTTTAAAATCATCGTTCCGTCTCCTCCATTCGCTTCATTGATCGTCCGCCATTGCTTTCGGGAGCGGTTTTGCCCGCCCTACTGCAAATGCTCGCGGAAGAACGACTCCAGTTTGTCAAAGGGGATCATGTCGGTCCGATCGTACAGATCGATGTGCCGGGCTCCCGGCACGATCACCAGCTCCTTTGGCTCCGCCGCCATCTTGTATGCGTCCTCGGTGAAATAGCGGGAGTGCGCCTTCTCTCCCATGATGAAGAGGATGGGCCGCGGGGAAATGCTCTGGATATGGCTTAAAAGCGGAAAGTTCATGAAGTCCATGGCGCTGGTCAGGGTGAAATTCGGCACCGTGTTGGGGTGATGCCCCCGCTTCATGCCGTAGTACTCGAAGAACTCACTGGTAATCGGGTCCAGTCCCGCGGGAATCGTTTTCTGCGGTTCGGTGGGAAATCCCTGGGGCGCTTCGGGTTTGCCGTTTTCGAAGTCCTTCCACCGCTGCTCGCCCAGTTTGTCAAGAATCTGGTTGCGCTGTTCTTCCGTCATGCCGTCCTTCCAGCCGTAGCGGGTGACCCGGCTCATATCGTACATGCTGGCGGTGGCGACGGCCTTGATGCGGCGGTCAACTTGGGCCGCCGTCAGGGAGAACGCGCCGCTGCCGCAGATGCCGATCACGCCGATGCGGTTCCGGTCCACGAAGGGGCGGGTGCCCAGGAAGTCCACTCCCGCGCTGAAGTCCTCGACAAAGACGCCGGGAGAAGAAACATCGCGCGGTTCCCCGCCGCTTTCCCCGTTGTACGACTCATCAAAGGCGATGGTGACGAATCCGCGCTCCGCCAGGGTTTGCGCGTAGATCCCCGCTCCCTGCTCCTTGACGCCGCCATAGGGCGTCCCCACCAGGATGGCCGCGTATTTTGCGGATTTGTCCATGTTCTTCGGCAGGTACATGTCCGCCGCGATGGTGATCCCGAAGCGGTTGGGATAGGTCACTTTCAGGTGATCCACCTTGTCGCTTTTGGGGAAGGTCTTGTCCCAGGCCTGGTTTCCCGCGGCAAAAGCATTGCCGGCGGCAGCCAGGACCATCGCCAGTACCATGACCGCCATGACGCCGCGGCCTTTCATAATCGTTTGATTGTGCTTCATTTTAATCTCCTTTCATCTCGATCCGGATGGAGATGAAGGCCTACTTGGCCGTCGCTTCCGCGTATTCCGGATCCGTGACCGGGCCGAACCATTTTGCCGGCCCCAGGTGCACCTTGGTGCTCATGCCGATGTGCACGAACTCGCTTTCCGGAGCCGCGCCGTGCCAGTGCACCACGTCCAGCGGGATGGCCACGACGTCGCCTTTCTTCAACCGCCGCGAGGGCTGGCCCTTTTCCTGGTAATAGCCGGTCCCGCTTGTAACCAGCAGGATCTGGCCGCCGGGATGGGAATGCCAGAAGGTCCTGGCCGCAGGCTCAAAGATCACGTTGTACACCTGCGTGTCGAAGACTCCCCCTTCGTCGGTCAGCAGCATGTTCACCCAGGCACTGTTCGTGAAAACAGCGCTCGGCGCCTGGCTCCCTTTCGAAAAAATTTCGTTTTCGCTCATACGATCACCTCCTTTGCTGTCGCGGGGAAACAAAAACATCATGACGGCCAATGCCATCAAGATTCTCGTCACCTTCCTCATCATGGTTA
>JAEAMF010000502.1_pt1 | contig 47176 bp, 39 predicted proteins | sample 8958721 | NCBI WGS metagenome assembly JAEAMF01 (sample SAMN16933255, study PRJNA681124) | bioreactor sludge metagenome | isolation source: anaerobic bioreactor treating anionic surfactant - SDBS | place: India: Bengaluru | collected 2019-02-28
TGCTCAATCAGCTCGCCTTCAAGGGCAGCAGTCCAATATGTAATGGACTCCTACATGGCCTTGCCCGATCTGTTTGATTCATCTATAATAGGACGCCGAACAAGGAGAAACCATGGCCGCTGACAACGACTTCGTGAAGGAGATCACCAAGAAATCCGTCGATTTCTCCGCCTGGTACGTCGACGTCGTGCGCAAGGCCGAGCTGGCCGATTACTCGCCGATGAAGGGCATGATGGTCATCCGTCCCTACGGCTACGAGGTTTGGGAGCTGCTGCGCGACCAGCTCGACCGCATGTTCAAGGAGACCGGCCACCGCAACGCCTATTTCCCCCTGTTCATCCCCGAATCCTTCCTGCAGAAGGAGGCCGAGCACGTCGAGGGCTTCGCCCCCGAGGTGGCCTGGGTCACATCCGGCGGCGGCGAGGTGCTCGAGGAGCGGCTGGCCGTGCGCCCCACCTCCGAGGCCATCATCTGCTCGATGTACGCCAAGTGGGTCAAGTCGTGGCGCGACCTGCCCCTGCTCTACAACCAGTGGGCCAACGTCGTGCGCTGGGAGAAGGTGACCCGCCTGTTCCTGCGCACCACCGAGTTCCTCTGGCAGGAGGGGCACACGGTGCACGCCACCGCCGAGGAGGCCGAGGAGGAGACGCTGCGCATGCTGGGCATCTACCGCCGCCTGGCCGAGGAGTACCTGGCCATCCCCGTGGTCACCGGCCGCAAGAGCGACAGCGAGAAGTTCGCCGGCGCCGTGCGCACCTACGCCATCGAGATGCTGATGCCCGACGGCAAGGCGCTGCAGGCCGGCACCTCGCACAACCTGGGCCAGAACTTCGCCAAGGCCTTCAACATCCGCTTCGAGAGCCGCGAGCAGAAGCTGGAGTACGCCTGGCAGACCTCCTGGGGCTCGACCACGCGCCTGGTCGGCGCCCTGGTCATGACCCACGGCGACGACTCGGGGCTGGTGCTGCCGCCGCGGGTGGCCCCCATCCAGGCGGTGATCGTCCCCATCTCGGCCGGCAACTGGCGCGAAACGGTTCTGCCCCACGCCCGGCGCCTGTTCGACGAGCTGAAGGCGGCCGGCGTGCGCGCCCATCTCGACGACCGCGACACCTTCACCCCGGGCTGGAAGTACGCCGACTGGGAGATGCGCGGCGTGCCGCTGCGCGTCGAGGTCGGCCCCAAGGACATCGACAAGCGGCAGGCGGTCCTGGTCAGCCGCGTCGACCGCAAGAAGAGCTTCGTTCCCTGGGACGGACTGGCCGCCGAGGCGCGGCGCCAACTGGACGCGATCCAGGGCGAATTGTACGCCCGCGCCCTGGCCTTCCGCGAGGCCCACACCCACGACGCCCGCTCCTATGCCGAGCTGCGGGACGCCATGGCCGGCGGCCGCGGCTTCATCCGCTGCGGCTGGTGCGGCGGCCGCGACTGCGAGGCCAAGGTCAAGGCCGACACGGCGGCGACCATCCGCGTGATCCTCGACCCGCCGCCGCCCGGTTTCGACGCCTGCGTGGCCTGCGGCGGCAAGGCGGCGCACGCCGCCCTCTTCGCCAAGTCCTACTGATATGGACGATCCCTTCGCCGGCAAGCGCCGGCGCATGACCGAGGAGCAGCTGCGCGCCCGCGGCATCGCCGACGAGGCGGTGCTGCGCGCCATGGCCCGGGTGCCGCGCGAACGCTTCGTGGCGGAGGGGCTGCGCGGCAGCGCCTACGTCGACGGCCCCCTGCCCATCGGCCACGGCCAGACCATCTCCCAGCCCTACATCGTGGCCTACATGACCGAGCGCCTGGAGCTGAGCGGCCGCGAAGCGGTGCTGGAGATCGGCACCGGCTCCGGCTACCAGGCCGCCGTCCTGGCCGAGACCGCCTCGCGGGTCTACACCGTCGAGCGCATCCCCGAGCTGAGCGCCGGCGCCCGCGCCCTGCTGGAGGGGGAGCTGGGCTACCGCAACGTGTTCTACAAGGTCGGCCGCGGCCAGGAAGGCTGGGCCGAGTTCGCCCCCTTCGAGCGCATCGTGCTCACCGCCGCCCCGGAGGAGTTCCCCGCGCCCCTGTTCCGCCAGCTGGCCGAGGGCGGCATCGCCCTGGCGCCGCTGGGCGCCGGCGGCCAGAGCCTGGTGCGCTTCCGCAAGCGCGAGGGAAGGATCGACGCCGAGGAGCTCATCGGCGTCGTCTTCGTGCCCCTGGTATGAAACGGCTGATCGCGCTCCTGATGGTCCTGGGCTGCTGCCGCTGCGCGGCCTCGCAGGACCGCGCCCGCTTCCTGACCGTCTACGTCAAGGACAAGCCGTTCCGCGTGGAGGTCGCGGAAAGCGAGGAACAGCATGCCCGCGGGCTGATGCACCGGCGCGCGCTGCCGGCCGGCTCGGGCATGCTCTTCGTCTTCGCCGACGAGGATTACCGCAGCTTCTGGATGAAGAACACCCTCATCCCGCTGGACATGATCTTCATCAACGGCGACCGCCTGGTCGTCGACCTGGTGCGCCGGGCGCCGCCCTGCCGCGCCGACCCCTGCCCCAGCTACACCTCGGCCTATCCCGCGCGCTACGTGCTCGAGCTGGCCGGCGGCACCGCCGAACGGCTCGGCCTGGAGCCGGGGGACAAAATCTTCCTGCCGATTGACTAATTTTTTTCGCTGATGGTATAATTCCGCCATGATTATCGAATGCCCGCAGTGCAAGGCCAAGTACGACATTCCCGAGGACCGGGTAAAGGGCAAGAGCAAGCTGAAGTGCTCCCGCTGCCAGACGGTCTTCGAGGTCATGGAGGCCAAGGGCGACTCCTCCAGCAAGAAGGACACGGCCAAGATCATCCAGCAGAAGGTCGAGGACTCTTTGTGGATCAACGAGAACCTGAAGCTCCCGGACGATCGCAAGATCTCGGTGGCGGTGATCAAGGGCGCCCGCGCCGGCTTCATCTACCACCTGAACAAGCCCTACGTGCTCATCGGCCGCGGCAAGGTCGACCTGATCATCCCCGACAAGGAGGTATCGCGCAAGCACCTGGCCATCGAGGTGCGCAATGAGAAGATATTCCTGCGCGACCTGGGCAGCACCAACGGCACGTTCATCAACGACGACAAGGTCTCCATCACCGAGATCACCGACCAGACCGAGTTCAAGATCGGCCAGACGACCCTGATGCTCATCACGACCTCCCAGGGCTACGAAAAGTAAGTTGCTGAGGTCTCTCAAGCTGGTCCTGCATTTCGCCGCCGCCGCGGCCGTTTTCACCTTCTTCGCGGCCTGCCTGATCGGCCTGCTCAATCCGGGCGTGGCCATCGCCCCCGCCGCCCTGCATGCGCTTTTCCTCGACCTGCTGGAATATTACGGGCCGCTGTGGCTCGTCGCCGTCGCCCTGGTCTTCTTTGTCGTGCAGTTCTTCGCCGAGCGCCGCTATCCCATCGGCATCCTCCGCCCGCCAACGGCGGTCTACATCCTCTCCTTCACCATGGTGGTGGTGGCCGTGGTCTTCTACGCCAACTACGACTACTACAACGACTTCTTCGCCGCCGCCGCCCGCCGCCGCTATCTGCAGGTGCTGCTGCTGCACTTCCTGGTGCTGCTGCTGGGCATGGTCTTCGTCTTCGTGCGCTCGCAGCGCAAGAAGTGGCTGCAGGCCCTATTCCTGCTGCTGTTGCTGGCCGACGGGCTGGCGGCCTACGCCCTGGTGACCCGCTGGCGCCCGGCGCCGGCGCCGGAGGCCCACTGGGCCGCGCCGGTGATCGATCCGCCGCGGCAGATCAACATCCTGATCCTGGACGGTCTCTCGCTCAATACCCTGCTCGGCTCGGCCGAGGAGCAGAAGCTGCTGAACCTGAACTGGATCCGCAGCAACGGCGTGGTCGGGCGCTTCCGCACCCACCGGCCGAACGCCGACCTCTCGCTGCTGCACACCCTGCTGAGCGGCGAGCCGCCGGCGCGCACCGTTCCCCACTCCTCGGCGCGCTTCCGCTTCTACGACGTGCCGCTGGAGTTCGACGTCTTCCCCAAGTACCTGTTTTTCCGCAGCTCGGCCCGGCTGGGCAAGACGTTCTTCTACCGCCGCGGCGACGCCGCCCCCGACGACCGCATCCGCGCCCTGTACGAGCACAACGGCTACGCCGCCTTCAGCATGCTGACGCCGCCCGCCTGGCCGCCCTATGCCGGCAAGAACCTGAAAAAGAACAACGCCTTCGTGCAGTTCTTCTCCGATACCCTGGAAAACCCCGATCCCAAGCTCGACGTGCTGAAGAAGGCCTTCTTCTACGACGATTTCCTGCGCAAGCAGATCCCCGAGCTGAAGTCGAGCCGCTACCGCTACGCGCTGGTGCGGCTGGGCGGCCTGGCGAGCATCAACGCCCGCTACTACCACTACGCCCGCCCCGAGAACTTCGGCGATCTCATCGACGAGGAGCAGAGCCGCCAGTACGGGTGGATCCTCGACCGCTACTACGAATTCTATGATTCGGTCGTCGGCAAGATCATCGGCGCCATGGGCGAGAACGAGCTGCTGCTGGTGCTGAACCTGCACGAGGTCATGCCCATGCCCGTTTGGCGGCGCATCCTGGTCAATTATCTCGGCCGCCACGACACCTACGTCTACAAGCCCCTGCGGGCGCCGGGGGTCTTCCTGATGTACGCCAAGACGGCCCTGAAGAAGGGGCTGTATCAGGAGAACGTCAACCTGGAAGACCTGTTCCCCACCCTGGTCTATTACGCCGGCTTCCCGCTGGGGCGCAGCCTGCGCGGCGAGGTCGTGCGCGACATCTTCAGCGACGAGTTCCTGGCCGCCAATCCCATTTACTTCACCAGCCAATAGCTTGCCGGAATGCCCGTGACGCGTAACGCGTGACGAGTGACGAGTAACAGCATGGAACGAACACCAGTGAAAAGTGAAAGGTGAAAAGTGAAAAGAAAAAGCCTTTCCAGAACGCTGGGGAAGCACCACGAGCAACAGCCCCAAGACCTGAAAGTTGCCGGAGCGCACGATAAGGAAAAAAAGCTTGGCTCTAGGCTCAGGGCAGGCAGGGAGAAGCGCTTGGCAGGCGCAGCGGCATTCGCCGGTCCTTCTTCCATGAGTCGTATGCCGTAAGCCGTATCCCAGGACCGTAAAGGACCTGAAGCGGCGTTGAAGGGGGCGGCGGCTCGTCGCGGGCGCGGAAGCCCGGGAGGCTATTGAATCCCCGATCGCGAGGCAGTAGCCGCCTCGCGGATCGGGGCGGCAGTCTTGCCGACGGGGAAGCCCCGGAGGCTATTGAATCCCCGATCGCGAGGCAGTAGTAGCCTCGCGGATCGGGGCGGCAGTCTTGCCGACGGGGAAGCCCCGGAGGCTATTGAATCCCCGATCGCGAGGCAGTAGTAGCCTCGCGGATCGGGGCGGCAGTCTTGCCGACGGGGGCTTTTTTATCTATAATTCACCCACGAGCAAGGAGACAAGATGAAAGTCCTGATCATCGGTTCCGGCGGCCGCGAACACGCCATGGTGAAGAAGATCTCCCAGTCGAAGCGGGTGGACCGTATCTATGCCGCCCCGGGCAACCCCGGCATGGCCGAGCTGGCCGAACGGATCGACGTCAAGCCGGCCAGCATCATCGAGCTGGCCGACTTCGCCCAGGAGCATAAGATCGACCTGACGGTGGTCGGGCCCGAACAGCCGCTGGCCCTGGGCATCGTCGACGAGTTCAACAGCCGCAACCTGCGCATCTTCGGCCCGACGCAGAAGGCGGCGATGATCGAGACGTCCAAGTCGTTCGCCAAGGAATTCATGCGCAAGAACAACATCCCCACCCCGGAGTTCAAGGTCTTCGGCTCGGCCACCGAGGCCCTGGATCACCTCGTGCGCGCGCCGTTCCCGCTAGTGGTCAAGGCCGACGGCCTGGCCGCCGGCAAGGGCGTCTACGTCTGCCGCAAGAAGGACGAGGCGGCCGAGGCCATCAACGAGATCATGGTGGAAGGCAAATACGGCAAGTCGGGCGAGCAGGTAGTGATCGAGGACTTCCTCTCCGGCAGCGAGATGTCCTTCATGGCCGTCTGCGACGGCAAGCGCATTCTGCCCCTGGCCACTTCCATGGACTACAAGAAGGCCCTGGAGGGCGACAAGGGGCCGAACACCGGCGGCATGGGCGCCATATCGCCGGCGCCCCAGGTCGGCAGGGACCTGTTCAACCAGATCATGAAGTCCGTCATCCAGCCGGCCGTTTCCGGCCTCAAGTTCGAGAACAAGGAGTACAAGGGGCTGCTCTACGCCGGGCTGATGATCACCCGCGAGGGGCCGCAGGTGCTCGAGTTCAACGCCCGCTTCGGCGATCCGGAGACGCAGGTGGTGCTCATGCGCCTGAAGAGCGACCTGGTCGACATCCTCGAGGGCGCCGCCGACGAGAACCTGTTCGAGGTCGGCTGCGAATGGGACGAGAACGTGTCCGGCTGCGTGGTGCTGGCCCTGCGCGGCTACCCCGGGACCTACCCGACCGGCAGCCGCATCCAGGGGCTGCAGCGCGCCAAGTCGCTGGGGGTGGAGGTGTTCCACGCCGGCACGGCCATGACCAACGACGGCCTGGTCACGTCCGGCGGCCGCGTCCTCAACGTCTGCGCCACCGGGCCGACGCTCAAGGAGACCATGGCCAAGATCTACGACGGCATCTCCTTCATCACCTTCGATGACATGGTCTTCCGCCGCGACATCGGCTGGAGCCGCAAATGACGCCGCGGGTCGCCTTCCTGCTGGGATCGGACTCCGACTTCCCGGCCCTGGAGAAGGGCATCGCCCTGCTGCGCCGGCTGGGGATCGCGGCGCGGGTCGAGGTCAGCTCGGCGCACCGCACCCCCGAGCGCACCCTGGAGCTCGTCCGCGAGTTCGAGCGCGAGGGCGTGGGCGCGATCATCGCCGCCGCCGGCGGCGCCGCCCACCTGGCCGGGGTGGTGGCCGGCCACACCCTGCTGCCGGTGCTGGGCGTGCCCATGGCCTCGCCGCTCTCCGGGCTCGATTCGCTGCTGGCCATGGTGCAGATGCCGGCGGGCGTGCCGGTGGCCGTCTTCGGCATCGGCGAGTCCGGGGCGATCAACGCCTCGCTCTTCGCCGCCGCCATGCTGGCCGCGGGCGACTCCGCCCTGCGCGAGCGGCTGCAGGCCTACCGCGCCGAGCAGCGCGAGGGCGTCCTGGCCAAGGGGCGGCGCCTGAAGGAGAAGCTGGAGCAGGGATGAAGTTCGTCGTCGAGAGCTTCGGCTGCCGCAGCAACCAGGCCGAGGTCCAGGAGTGGATCATCGAGCTGGAGAAGCGCGGCTACCAGCTCACCACCTCCGCCGCCGAGGCCGCCTTCGGCATCGTCAACACTTGCAGCGTCACCGAAAAGGCCGAGAAGGACGTGCTGCGCTTCATCGCCCGCGCCTACCGTCACACGGGCGCCAAGTGGCTCGTCGCCGGCTGCACGGTGCACCGCGACCGCGCCGCCCTGGCCGGGAAGTACCGCGACTACCTGTTCCTGGACAACCGCGAGAAGGAGCGCCTGGTGGAGACGGTCGGCGAGATCTTCCCCGCCGACGGCCGCCTGGTCTACCATTCGGCCTTCCGCTCGCGGGTGTTCCTCAAGGTGCAGGACGGCTGCAACTTCCGCTGCTCCTACTGCATCGTCCCGTCGCTGCGCGGCAAGGCGCGCAGCCTGGAGGCGGCGACGGTGCTGGCCAAGGCGCGGCACTACGCCGCCCTGGGCTACCGCGAGGTGGTGCTCACCGGCATCAACCTCTCCTCCTACGGCTACGACCTGTTCCCGCGCCAGACCCTGCTCGACCTGGTCGGCGAGCTGCAGCGCCTGCGCGGCGTGGAGATCATCCGCCTCAGCTCGCTCGACCCGCGCTTCATCCGTTACCATTTCGTCCGCGAGCTGGCCGCCGCGGCCAAGGTCGCCGACAGCTTCCACTTTTCCCTGCAGAGCGGCAGCGACGCCGTCATCCGCCGCATGAACCGCGGCAGCAAGGGCGCCGAGTACCTCAGCATCCTGGAGCAGTTTCGCGCCCGCTTCCCCGGGGCCAACATGGGCGCCGACATCATCGCCGGCTTCCCCGGCGAGACCGAGAAGGAGTTCCGCGAGACGGTGGCCTTCCTGGAGCGGGCGCCGCTGAACTACCTGCACGTATTCCCCTTCTCGCCGCGGCCCGGCACCAAGGCGGCGGCCATGGAGCCGCTGCCGCCGGCGCTGGTGCGCGCCCGCGCCGCCGAGCTGAAGGATCTGGGCAGCCGCATGAAGCTGGCCTACCGCGACGGCTGCCGCGGCAAGACCTTCGCCGGCATCCTCATCGAGGAGAACCCAAATTACGCGCTGGTGGTGACGCGCAACTTCCTGTCGGTGCGCGTGCCGCCGGTGCGCGGCTACAAGAAGCGCACGCTGCGCGTGCGCGTCGAGCGCGTGGTCAACGAGAACCTCTGCGAGGGCAAGATTGCCTAGGCGGGTGGCGTGGCTGCTGCTGGCCGCCCTGGCGGCCGCTCCGGGAACGCTGCGCGGCGAGGAAGAAAAACCGGCCGCGGACCCGCGGCTGCGCCAGGCGCTGGTGCGCTCGCTGCTCTTCCCCGGCCTGGGGCAGCTGCACGAGAAGCAGTTCCTCAAGGCGGCGCTGTTCGCCTCGGCCGAGATCGCCTGCCTGGCGCTGGCCGTCGTGCACTCCGGGCGCGGCGACGACGCCTATTGGAACTACCGCCAGGCCGCCTCGGCCGGGGATGCCGTCCGCTGGCGCGCCGAGACCGAGCGCTGCGACCGCCGCCGCAACCGCGCCGTCCTGGCCGCCGCCGGGGTGTGGGTGCTGAACATGGCCGACATCCTCGTCTTCGCCAAGCGCAAGTACGGGCGCCAGCGCTCGCTGGCCCTCCATCCCTTCTACGACCATGCGAGCCATGCGTACGGCGCCGGCATTACTTGCCGCTTTTAGCCTGCTGCTGCTGGCCGGCTGCAACGACCGCCTGTTCGACAACCCCCTCGATCCCGACGCCGAGCTGCGCGCCTACGAGATCCTCTCCACCCTGCAGGCCGGGATCGTGCCCGTCGACCTGACCTTCAGCGGCGACGCGCTGTGGGCCGTCGACGCGCTGGGGCGCGTCGTCGCCCTCAACCACAACTCCGGCGCCCTGCTGCGCGAGCTGCCGGTGGCAGCGACGCCGGCCGGCATCGCCTACGACGGCGACGAGCTGTGGCTGAGCGTCCGCGACGCCCCGCAGCTGCTGCTGGTGAACGTCATCAACGGCGCGACCATCCGCGCCCTGCACCTGCCGCGCGGCGCCCTCGGCCCCCTGGACTACGCCGCCGGCCGCCTCTATGCGGGCGACCGCCAGACCAACTCCATCCTGGTGATCGACCCCGAGACCGGCGCCGTCGAGCGCTCGATCCCGCAGCCGGGATTCGCCATCGACGGCCTCTGCCACGACGGCGCCTCGTTGTGGGTCGTCGACGCCACGCAGATGAAGCTGTTCCGCCTGGACGAGAGCGGCGCCGTCGTGAACCGCTACCAGGCGCCGGCGCGCAACCCCTCCGGCATGGCCTTCGCCGGGGGCATCTACTGGTGCGGCGACCGCAGCGGCCTCATCTTCAAGCTGCGCTTCCCATGAGGCGGGTGCTGCCGGCGCTGCTGTGGGCCGCCTGCGCCGCGCTGCTGGGCGCCAAGGGGCTGCTGGAGGTCCGCGGCGACTACCTGCTCTACAGCTACGACTTCAACTACCTGTACGGCCAGGGCGCCGTCGTGCTGCAGAGCGCCGACTGGACCATCCGCGCCGGCGCGGTCGAGGTCGACGTCTCGGCCCGCGCCGCCGTGGCCGGCCGCGGCTGCCGCGTCAGCTACGGCGGCCTCGAGGTCGAGGCGGACCGGCTGGCGATCGACCTGGAGACCCTGAGCCTGACCCTCTTCGCGTACGGCGGGAACGTCCGCTCCTGGACCCTGCCCGGGACGCGCAAGCCGCCGGCCGGCACCGCCCCGGCGCCCGGCGGCAGCCGCTTCCAGGAGCGCGGCCTGCCGGCGCTGAAAGGCTCGCTGCTGTATTTCCTGGGAAAGCGCGTCGTCATCTCGACCGTCTACCGCGTCTACGGCTACCAGACCACGGCGTTCATCGAGGGCGGGCAGTCGCTGTCGTTCAAGCGCTTCAGCCTCGACCGCGGCATCGACACCTCGAGGCTGCAGGGGGTCTGGGCCGACCGCGTGTGGTACTACGCCTCGCAGGGCATCGTGGCCAACACCCACTTCCTGCTGGAGCGCGCGGTGCCGGGCGGGACGGCGCGCTCGGCCAACTCCCTGGACCTCATGATCGACCCCTTCGGCCAGGTGGAGTACGGTCCGGCGCTGCGGCTGAACTTCAACTCGCGGAACTCCTTCAGCCTGACGCGACGCCACGAGGCGGGGGTGGACGTGGAATACCTCACCGCCAACCTGCTGCGCGCCGGCGTGGCCTTCCGCTCGCAGTGGACGCCGCGCCTGAGCAGCGAGCTGGCGCTGGAGTACAGCCGCACCGAGGCCGCGCGCGAGGAGCTGTGGCTGCGCCTGCGCTCCCGGCTGCAGGACCCGGCGCTGGGCGAGCTGGCCCTGGACCTGGGCGGCGAGAAGGAGGGCCAATACCAGGGCAGCGTCTCGCTGCGCAACCAGGCGCTGAAGAACGTGCGCCTCTCGCTGCAGCACTCTTTCTCGCGCCTGCTGTTCAACCAGGACCTCTTCAACCGCCGGCACGAGTCGAACGTCTCGCTGGCCTACAGCCACCGCCTGTTCCAGCTGGGCGCCGACTACTCCTTCCACCGCGACCTGCTGCAGGACCAGTCCCAGGGCACGCCGCGCTTCACCCTGAAGGCGACGCCCTTCCGCCTGTACGGCGGGCTGCTGCGGGTGGACTTCGCCTCCAGCTTCCTGGTCAACCGCCTCACCCTCGCCGGCCGGCGCGACCAGCAGAGCCGGGCCAACCTGACCCTCAACCTGAGGAGCGAGGCGCTGGAGCTGGGGCCGCGCTCGACGCTGACCGTGGCCCTGGCCGCCGAGCAGCTGCTGGAGCGGGAGCCGCAGGACCGCTACACGTCCCTGGGCTGCGTGCTGACCTGCCGCCAGCGCCTCGGCTCCTTCGCCGACCTCGAGTTCCTCTACAACTTCAACTCGCGGCGGCGCACGGAGCGCTGGCTCATCCAGGGCACTACCTCGCAGGACTGGTCGGCGCTGCTGCGGCTGCGGGACAACGGCCAGCGCGTCAGGGGCTGGGCCTCCCTTTCCTACGACACCAAGACCGGCCGCTTCACCAGCGGCTACCTGGACGGCGCCGTCTCGCTGGTCAAGAACTGGACGTTTCAGACGCAGATGCACTACGACTTCCTGTTTCGCAACTTCAACTACGACCTGTACCTCATCCGCGATGCCGGGCGCATCCAGCTGCGGGCATCGTACCGCTCCCTGTCGCGGCGCGTCCTGATCGAGCTGCTGCCGCGCTGATTTCGCGAATAAAAAAGAAGTGGTAGTGATAGCGGTAGTGGTAGCAACCGCATTCAAAGAACGAGTCATGGCAATTCCCGTCTCTTCGGCTTTCACTTTTGCCTTTTTACTTTTGCCTTTTGCCTTGGATTGGCCCTGGTTCTGGTCATATGAGCATTCGTGCTCGTGACTACCACTATCACTACCACTACCACTGTTCTTATCTTCAAAATTGACACCCCGGGCCGGTTCTGGTACAGTCCCATCTCCATGAACCCGCTGCCGCCGCGCGCCGCGCGCCTTTCCCGATGGACCTAGCCACCCTGCTGCTGATCGCCATCGGCCTCTCGATGGACGCCGTCGCCGTTTCGCTGGCCAGCGGCTGCGCGGCGACGCGCCCCGCGCCGCGCCAGGCATTCGCGCTCGCCGCGCTCTTCGGCCTCTTCCAGGCGCTGATGCCCGTCGCCGGCTGGCTGGCCGGCCTGGGCTTCAAGCCGCTGATCGCGAGCTTCGACCACTGGCTGGCCTTCCTGCTGCTGGCCCTGATCGGCGGGCGCATGATCCGCGAGTCGTTCCGCGGCGACGCCTGCCGCCCGCGGCCCGCGAACATGGGGGCGGCCACGATGCTGGCCCTGGCGCTGGCCACCAGCATCGACGCCCTGGCCGTGGGCCTGAGCTTCTCGGCGCTCGCCGTCGGCATCCTGCGGCCGGCGCTGGTCATCGGCCTGGTGACCTTCGTTCTCTCGCTGCTGGCCGGCGTCGCCGGCCGGCGTTTCGGCCCCCGGCTGGGCGAACGGGCCGAGCTCCTGGGCGGACTGATCCTGGTCGCCATCGGCCTGCGGATCCTGATCGGCCACCTGGCCGGGGGGTGAGCCGTGGCGACCCGTCCCGCCGCCGCCGTCCGCTTCGCGGGGCTGCGCTCGGCCCTGCGCGCCTTCCGCTACCGCAACTACCGCCTCTATTTCGGCGGCCAGGGCATCTCGCTGACCGGGAGCTGGATGCAGCAGGTGGCCATGGGCTGGCTGGTCTACCGGCTGACCGGATCGGCGTTCTACCTGGGCGTGGTGGCCTTCTTTGCCCAGGTGCCGGTCTTCTTCATGGCGCCGCTGGCCGGCGTGCTGGCCGACCGCTGGGAGCGCATGCACATCATGCTGGCGGCGCAGGTGCTGGCCATGGTGCAGGCCTTCGTCCTGGCCGTGCTGATGTTCACCCACGCCATCGCCGCCTGGCAGCTTGCGCCGCTGGCCTTCTTCCTGGGCGTGGCCAACTCCCTCGACGCGCCGGCGCGGCACTCCATGGTCGTGCAGGTGGTGGAGCGCAAGGAGGACCTGGGCAACGCCATCGCCCTCAACTCGGCCATGTTCAACGGCGCCCGCCTGGTCGGCCCGCCCATCGCCGGCATCATGGTCGGCCTGGTGGGCGAGGGGATCTGCTTCCTGCTCAACGGCTTCAGCTACCTGGCGGTGATCTTCGCCCTGCTGGCCATGCGCTTCGCCCCGCGCCAGCGCCGGCGCCGGATCGGCGGCTTCTGGCCCGAGCTGCGCGAGGGCTTCGCCTACACTTTCGGCATGCGCCCCATCCGCCGGGTCATCGTCCTCGTCGCCTGGGTCAGCCTGGTGGGCGCCTCGTACGTCACGCTGATGCCGGTGTTCGTCGCCCGCGTCCTGCACGGCGGGCCGAAAGGGCTGGGGATCCTGCTCGGCGCCGTCGGCTGCGGCGCCCTGCTGGGCGCACTGGCGCTGGCCTCGCGGCAGACCACGGCGGGCATCGAGCGCATCCTGGTCGGCGGCTCGGCGCTGTTCGGTCTCGGCCTGCTGGCGGTCTCGCGGGCGCGCACGATGGCGGCGGCCCTGCCGCTGATGCTCGTCGTCGGCCTGGGCATGATGGTGCAGATGGCGTCGGCGAACACCTTCATCCAGCACGCGGTCAGCGACGACAAGCGGGCGCGGGTGATGAGCATCTACACCATGGCCTTCATGGGCACGACGCCCATCGGCAGCTTCCTGGTCGGTTCGCTGACCCACGCCGTCGGCGTGACGCGGACCATCGCCGCCGGCGGCCTGCTCACCCTGGCCGGCGCCTTCCTCTTCGCCCGCGGCGTGCGGCGCCCGCCTCCGGCGGCCGCGGCCTGAGGGCCGCTCCCGGCGCCGGGATTGGCAAAGCGCCGGGCATTGCGCTACAATGGCGGCATGAAGCAAGGCGCGGTCGTCCTCTTTTCCGGCGGCATCGACTCCACCACGGCGCTCTACTGGGCCGTACGCCGCTTCTCGCCCGTGGCGGCCCTGGTCTTCGACTACGGGCAGACGCACCGCATCGAGGTGGAGATGGCCCGGCGCAGCGCCCATGCGCTGGGGGTGGGCTGCGAGGTGGCGGCGCTGCCGCTGGCCGGGCTGCTGCGCTCCGCGCTGCTGGCCGACGGCCGCCCCATCGCCGCCTCATTGCCGGAGTCGCGCCGGGAGGACGGCCCGCCCTCGACCTACGTCCCCTTCCGCAACGGCATCTTCCTGGCCGTGGCCGCCGCCTTTGCCGAGTCGCGCGGCTGGCGCCGGCTGGTCACCGGCTTCAACTCCGTCGACACCCCGGATTACCCCGACACTACGCCGGCCTTCGTGCGCCGGATGCAGGGCGCCATCAACCAGGGAACCTCCGCCGCGAGCGGCGGGGAACGCTTCCGGGTGCTCGCGCCGCTGGCGCGGCTGAGCAAGAAGGAGATCATCGAACTGGGCGGCCGGCTGGGCGCCGACTATTCGCACTCGGTCTCCTGCTACCGCGGCGGCGAGGTCCCCTGCCTGCGCTGCCCGTCGTGCGACATCCGCGCCCGCGCCTTCCGCGAGCTGGGCCAGGCCGATCCGCTGCTGGAGCGGCTGCGCCGGGAGGGAAAAGCATGAGCTGGGAACTGGTGGTCAAGCAGAAGTTCTCCGCGGCCCACTACCTGGAGAACTACAAGGGCAAGTGCGAGAAGATGCACGGCCACACCTTCGAGCTGGAGGTGCACCTGCGCACCGCCGAGCTGGACCGCTCGGGCATCTCCATCGACTTCGGCCCCATCAAGGAATTCCTGCGCGGCCTGGTGCCCGACCACCGCGTGCTCAACGAGGCCTACGGCTTCTCGCCCTCGGCGGAGAACCTGGCCCGCCATTTCTACGGGCTGATCAAGGAGCGCTACCCGGTGGCCAAGGTGGTGGTGTGGGAATCGGAGGACGCGGGCGCCGCCTATGCCGAGGATCAATGAGGTCTTCTGGTCGGCCCAGGGCGAGGGGCTGAGGAGCGGCGTCCCCGCGGTCTTCGTCCGCCTGGCCGGCTGCGGCCTGCGCTGCCCCTACTGCGACACCCGCCGCGCCTGGAAGGGCGGCCGCGAGCGCACCGTCGCCGACGTCGCCGCCGCCGTCGAGAAGCTGCTGCGCGAGCGCCCCGGCTCGCAGATCGTCCTTACCGGCGGCGAGCCGCTGGAGCAGGACCTGGGCGAGCTGGCCGCTGCCCTGCGCCGGCCAAGCCGTTTCCTCGCCGTCGAGACCAACGGCCTGCGCTTCCAGGACCTGCCCCTGGACTGGTGGACCGTCTCGCCCAAGGACGTCTCCGGCTACCGGGTCCACCCGCGGCTGTGGGAGCGGGCCGGCGAGTTCAAGCTGCTGGTCACGCCGGCGCTGGACCTGGGCGCGGTGAAGCGGCTGCGCCGGCGCAGCGCCGCGCCGATCGTGCTGCAGCCCGAGCGCTTCGACCGCGGCCGCTACCGCCGCGCCTTCGCCTTCTTCGCCGAGTGCGCCGCCGCCGGCGTGCCCGACGTCCGCCTGGGGCTGCAGCTGCATGCCGTGTACCGCGTGCGCTGAAAGCTCATTGTGAAGTGTTAGTGTTTGTGTTCGTGTTGGGAACAGCAATCAACGATCTCCAGCTCGGACACTTGCCGGTTCGATTCTTTGCTTTCGCGAATCACGAATCACGAATTACGAATCACGATGGTCGTCCGGCATATTCTTCCCAGTCGCCGGCGACCTGAAAAATACGTGCCAAACAAAAAAAAATATTTTCTATTGCATTTTGCCGCGATCCGGGATATAATGTCCGCGACTGAGTACGTGAATGGTTCAAGCGTTTGAAGACCTGTTGGTTTGCCGAAGATCCCCGCAAGATTTGGTCAAATCCCATCGTCATCGCTGAAGACGAGATTACCATGTCCCAGGGTTCGGACTACCGGAAGATCATTCAAGCTGAATGTTCACAAAATCAAAAACTCAAGTCGGAGGAATTGAATGAACATTTACGTCGGTAACCTGCCCTGGGAGATCCAGGAAGAAGAGCTGCGCAAGTCGTTTGAGGAATTTGGCCAGGTGGCTTCAGCGACCATCATCAAGGACAAGTTCACCAACAAGCCCCGTGGCTTCGGCTTCGTCGAGATGCCGGAGAAAGAGGAGGCCCTGGCGGCCATCAAGGCGCTCAACGGCAAAGAGCTGAAGGGCCGTCCCATGAAGGTCAACGAGGCCAAGCCCAAGACCGAGGGCGGCGGCAACCGCGAGCGCGACCGCTTCGGCGGCGGCAACCGCTGGTAAGCCCAGAACTAGAAAATAGTTCAAAACAAGGGGCGGCCCGTGAGGGCCGTCCCTTTTTTTTTAGCCTCAGTGACAAGTGACGCGTGACGAGGAAGAAAGGAGCTTGGCGTATGGCCCGCGGCTCCCGCTCTCCAGGGAAGAGAGAGGGAAAACAGAGGGAAAGGCAGTGGGAAAATAAAGTGGGAAAGAGGTTGGCGGAGGGCTTTTCCCACTCATTCTTCCCTTTTTCTTCCCTCCCTCTTCCCTGAGTTCGATCTCTAATTCCCTGCCGTCAGCCGTAAGCCGTATGCCGTCCGCCTATCCCCTTTCCTTTCCCAGCTTTAGGAAGCCCAGAGCGAGCAATGCTCCCAAGACGCCGCATCCCAGCCAGAGCGCCGGCGGCGAGAAGCGGGCGTACGCCTCGGCCCCGGCCACCGGACCGACCATGTAGGCCAGGGAGAACGAGACGCCGTACCAGCCCATGTGGCGGCCGCGGTTCCCTTCGTGCGTCCGGGCGGCGATCTCCGTCGTCAGCAGCGGCAGGCAGAGCATCTCGCCCAGCGTCCAGACGGCGACGGCCGCGGCGCCGTAGGCGAAGCCGCGGCCCAGCGGCGTGAGGGCGAAGCCCAGGCCGATCAGCAGCGCGCCGCCGGCGATGAGCCGCACCCCCGCGACCCGGCGCAGCGCGTGGAGCAGGACCATCTCGAAGAGGACGATGAGCACGGTGTTGACCGCCAGCAGCTGGCCGATGCGCCCCTCGGCGAAGCCGTAGGCCGAGTGCAGGTAGAGGGGATAGGTGCTGAACAGCTGCGAGAAGACCAGGCCGATGCCGAAGGCCAGGGCGAAGAGCGCCGGCAGGCGGCCCGCGCCGCGCGGGGCTTCTGCTGGAAGGCCGGCCGGGGCGCCGGCGGGCGGGGGAGCGGGCCGGCCGCGGAAATGGGCGTGCAGCAGCGCCGCGGCGGCCAGGCTGGTCAGGCCGTCGGCCCAGAACAGGGCGTGGTAGTCCCACATGGCCAGCTGGCCGCCCACCACCGGTCCGATGGTCACGCCCAGGTTGGCCGCCAGGCGGTTGAGGGCGAAGCCGCGGGTGCGCGCCGCCGGCGGGCACTCCCGGGCCATGGCCGTGATGTTCCCCGGCATCAGGGCCTCGGCGAAGACCCCCAGCAGGAAGGCCGCCGCCGCCACCGCCGCGAAGGAGCGCATGTAGCCCAGCAGGATCAGGGTCAGCCCGCCCAGGGCCAGGCTCAGCTTCTGCACGGCCGTGGCGCCCAGCCGGTCGCAGAGGACGCCGCCCAGCCAGGCGCCCAGCAGCGCGCCGAAGCCGTACACGCCCACCACCTGGCCGGCGCGGGCCAGGGTGAAGCCGAGCCGGCTGGTGAGGTAGAGGGTGAGGAAGAACAGCACCATCGAGCCGCTGCGGTTGACGAACTGCACCAGCGCCAGCAGCCAGGCCCGGCGCGGCAGACCCGAATAGGCCTGGCGGTACAGGGAGAGGATCGTTCGGCCCACGGTCTCAGAGGTTGCCGCAGGGCAGGCGGAAGGGGCAGTAGGAGCAATGACGCTCGTCCTCGGGGTTGGCCAGGAAATAGTCGCGGGAATACAGGTCGCCGAGGAGGAGGCCCAGGTCGCGGTCGAAGGCCTGCATGATGACGTCCCTTTCGCCGGGACCGAGCTCCCTCTTTCCCTTCATGGGGAAGAGGGGCTTGAAGAAGCGGTCGCGGCTGCGCAGCAGGACGTAGGCGCCGTCGAGCCGCTCCCAGCCCAGGCCCCTGGCCTGCGCCGCGAGCAGCAGGTAGACCAGCAGCTGCAGGCCCGGGTATTTTTTGCCGAAGCCCGCGAGGGCGCGCAGGTATTCCCCCTCGCTCCTCGCCGCCAGGGCGTCGGCGCCTGAGCCGGGCGCCAGCAGCCCGGCCGGTGAATATTGGAAGACCCCCGTCTTGTAGTCGATGATGCGCAGCCGCTCCCCCTGCGTCTCACAGCGGTCGAGCCTGCCCTTCAGGACGGCCGGGGAACTCCGGCCGGGGACCGCGTGCTCGCCGCCCAGCCACTCCTCCAGCGGCCCCACGCGGACGCCGCCGGCGGCCAGGCGCTCCCGGTCCTCGCGGACGAAGCGGCCGAGCTGCCGGACCAGGCCCCAGGCGCGGATCCGCTCCAGCCCCTTCCCGGGGTCGAAGTGGAGCCGGCGGAACGACGCCTCCACCTGCGCCTGCAGTTCCGCGTCCAGGGCGCGCCCGCCGGCACCGGCCATGGCGCCGGCGTCCGGATACTTCTCATAGAACGCCTTCAGCGCTTCATGGGCGATGGTGCCGATGAGGCCGCCCTCGCTCTCGGCGGCGACCTCCGGCCGCTCCTCCAGGCCGAGGACCTTGCGGAAATAGAACTGCAGCGGACAGCGGACGTAGGTCTCCAGCGACGAGGGGGAGAGGGGCAGCCGGTCCAGGCGGGCGCGTACGGCGGCCGTCTTCTCCACCCGCTTGAGCTTCCTCTCCCCGATGGCGAAGGGCAGGGGAATCGCCGACGCCGCCGGCGCCGCGCCGGTCCGCTTCTCGATCTCGTAGGCGATGCGCTCGATATAGCGGCTGCGCTCGTGGTCCTGTCCCTCCTCGTTGCGCCGGGGATAGAGGATGTGCACGCAGCCGGCGGCGCCCAGCAGGGAAAAGAAGTTGAACGCGTAGACCTTCTCCCAGTCGCCGTGGTCGCGGATGGCGAAGATGGCCCGGATGTCTGCCGGCAGGATGGGGTCGTATTTCGCCGTCCCGGGCAGGATGCCCTCCAGGGCGTCCAGGACGATGACCTCGTCGAAGGAGAGGCCGCGGAACTCGAGGGGGCCCATCACCTGCACCCCCTGCAGCGGCGAGCCCTCGAAGCGGATGGTGCGTCCGCGGAAAAGGCCGCGCACCAGGGCCGCCATGCCGGCGGCGTCGGCGGCCCACAGCGCCGCCTGCCGGGAGGCGGCGAACTCCTCCAGCTCTTCCAGGGCGGCCAGCGCCGCGGCGGCGTACTCGTTCAGGAACAGGTGGGCGCCGCGGTTGCTCTCGCTGCCGACGCTTTCCAGGGCGCCGCGCAGGAAGGCCAGCAGCGCCGGGACATCGCGGACGCCCTGGGGGATGAAGCGCCGGTGCAGGGCGGCGACCTGGGTCATGACGGCGGCGGCCAGCTCCGGGCCGTCCGGGCCCGGAGTGCCCCGGATCTCGGCTTCCAGGGCGGCCTCCAGGCCGGCGGCGGTGAAGCGGGTCAGGTTCTGGCCATGGATGATGTCCTCCAGGAGGTGGATGCCGCGCTTCAGCGGCTCGCGGTCGCCGCCGCCTCCCGAGATCTTCACGTAGGGGTGGCGGATGAGCTGCAGGTAGTCTTCGGCCGCGATGCCGTCCTCGCCGCCGTGCTCCAGGATGGCCAGCATGGATTCGACCAGCTGCATCATGGGCGTCCGCTCCAGGGGATAGCCCAGCGTGATGTTGAAGGACAGGCCGTCGCCGCCCTGGTCGAAGCGCGATATGGCCCCCTGGACGAAGGGGATGAGCGTCGCCGGGGAGGGGAGGAGCACGGCGACCCGGCGCCGCCCCTCCTCGTCGCGGCCGCGGCAGGCTTCCTCCAGGAGGCGGTAGGCATGGTAGACTTCGCTCTCCACCCCGTCGCAGGGATGCAGCACGACCTTGCCGGCCAGGTCGTTCCAGGCGGGCGACGGCGGCGCCGGCGCCGGCTTCTCCATGTCCAGGGCCAGGAGGGTTTCGGCCTGGAGGTGGAAGGGGGAACGGGGATCGTCCAGCGCGGCGGGGTCGCTGCGCAGGAAGAGCCGCGCCCGGCGCTCGGCGCGGAAAAAGCGGAAGAGGGCCTTCTCGCTGGAGTTCATGGCGTTGAAGCCGCTGAAGGCCCAGCGGGCCGCCGGCGGCGTCTCCAGCGCTCCCGCCGCGGCCAGGTCGGCCACGCGGCGGCAGGCCATGCCGCGGGTGGCCTGCATGCGGCCGCCCAGGCGCCCGCCGAGGTCGGCGAGGAGCTCGGGGATGCGGCGGATGAACTCCTTGTACGGCAGGTGGTACTCGCCCAGCTCGGTGAATTGTTCGTACTGCTCGAAGTGGATGCCTTGCGTCCGCCCCCCCTCGGACTGGATCTCCTCCAGGGAGGCCAGGACCTTCTGGGCCCAGGGCAGGAAGGAGGCGAAATCGCCCAGCGGACGGCTGCCGTACATCCGTCCCGGGAACACGGCCAGGCAGCTTTCGTGGACCGCGTGCGCCGCCTCCAGCTCGTTGAGCATCCGGACGCCGGGCGCGTTCAGCCGGAAGAGCTCCTCGAAGAACGCCTCGATGGGGAAGAGGGCCGGGGGGAAGAAATTGCCGCCGACCGCGCGGGCCAGCTCCTGGCGCAGGAAGAAGCCGAAGCGCTTGCTGGGGAAAACGACGGCGGCCGCCGAAAGGTCGTTCCCCCGGCGGTGCTCCAGGACCCAGGAGCAGGTCCGCTCCACCAGGCTGTCCCCGAGGCCGATCAGCTCGAGCACGGCACCTCCTCGACCTCGCCGCGGTCGATGTAGAGAAGGAAGCCGCGGCATTCCTTGCCCGGGAACAGCGGCCGCACGGCGGCCAGGTAACCGCGCAGCTGCGCGGCGTCGGGGGCGCTCTTCGCGCGGCCGGTCTTGACGTCGCGGCCCCGCCCCCCCCGGGCGCCCACCTGCCGGGGGACCTGGGGGCGGCGCCCCGGCGCCCCGCCCGCGGTGTCGACGATCTCCTTTTCGCTGTGGGACTCGACGCCACTGGTCAGCAGGCGCAGGACGTCGTCGCGGCCCAGGAAGGCCAGCACGGTCTCGCGATCCCCTTCCGGCCAGCGGGCCGCGGCGGCGAGCTCCGTGATGCGCGCCTCCAGGCCGCGGGCATCGCGGACCTCGCCCAGCCGCGAGAGCAGGTCGTGGATCCGCTCGCCGCGTCCGGCCCCCGAGCGCTCGCGGCGCGCCCGGATCTCGCTCCGCCGGAAGACGAGATAGCGGGAGTGCCAGGAGCGGGTGAGAACGTCCTTGGAGGGAATGGCCGCGGGGATGGCGCCGGCGGGCGCCGTGGCCGGCCGGCGCGGAAGCCCGCCCCGGACGAAGGAACGGCCGCTCGGGTGCTCGCGCCAGGCCAGGAGGGGATGGCGGCCGACGACGTCGCTCGCCCGCGTGATCCGTCGCGTCAGGCCGTCGCGCGCCGGCGCGGCCGGCTGGACGGCGGAGGCGGCGGCGACGGGGATGAACAGGGCCTCGCGGGCGCGGGTGAACGCCACGTAGAGCAGGTTGAGCAGGTCGATGCTGGAGCGGATGTTCTCGCGGCGGAATTTCCCACCCAGCGCGGGATGGGCCGGCGCGATGCCGGCCGTGATGTGGAACATACCCTCCTCGTCCAGGTAGGGGTTGGCATCCTGGCGGCCGCCGTGGTCGTCGAGCGGCACGATCACCGCCGCGAACTCCAGCCCCTTGGACTGGTGCATGGTCAGCACGCGCACTCCGGGCGCGTTCTCGGGGATGGCCACCACCGGCGTCTCCTCGTCGGCGACCATCTTCTCCCAGCGGCGCAGGAAGCCGGAGATGGAGCCGCCCCCGTCGCGCTCGGCGCGGTGCAGGGCGTCGCCCAGGGCCATCAGGAAGGGGGTGTCCTCCGGGAAGTTCTCGTAGACGCGGAACGCCAGCGTGATGTCGGAAAAGACGTCGTAGGGCGGCAGGAAGCCGACGGACTGGAAGAACGGTTCGATGAGCTCCTGCCAGCACTCGGGGAAGCTCTCCTGGAAGCGCTTGTAAAAGGGACTGGGGCAGCCCAGGAACGCCTCCTCGGTCAGGCCGGCCGCCTCGCCGGGACAGCGCTCCCCGGCCGCGCGGCGGAAGATGGCGCCGCCGGCGAAGGCGAAGAAGTTCAGGTCGTCGGGAGGATAGTCGAGGAAGCGCAGGAAGGCGATGATCTCGTTGACCCGCGGGTTGGCGCTCAGCAGCAGCGACTGGTCGGAGAGGCTGCCGATCCCCCGGCGGCCCAGGTGGCGGATGACGGAGCGCACCTGGTCGTTCTTGCGCAGCAGGACGGCGATGTCCGAGGCGGCATAGCCGTGCTCGTCCGTGAGCCGGCGGACGATGCCCTCGATCGCGTCCAGGTGAAACGGGCTCAAGGCGCCGCCGCCGCCGCCCTCCTCCGCCCCGGAGGTTTCCTCGTCGCCTTCCCCGTCCGCCGCCTGCGGCTCCGCCAGCAGGGAGATCTCCACGTAGCCTCCCTGCCTGTTTTCCCCGGCCGGCAGCTTCTGGGCGGAGGCGGCGAAATTTTCCCGTATGGCCTGCTGCAGGTCGGCTTCCGCGGCGATGGCGGCGATGGCCTGCGGCTCCCAGAACTCGTTGTTGAAGCGGACGATCTCCGCGCGGCTGCGCCAGTTGCCGTCCAGGGTCTCGGAGAAGGGGCCCGGGCTCAGGTGGCCGATGGCCGGGATCTCCCGGCGCAGGCGCTCCTCCTCCATCAGCTCGCTGTTGCCGCCGCGCCAGCGGTAGATGGCCTGCTTGCGGTCGCCGACCACGAAGAGCGACGCCCGCATGTCCCGCGACAGCACCTCGTCGATCAGCGGCGCCAGGGCCTTGAACTGCAGGGTGGAGGTATCCTGGAACTCGTCGAAGAGGAAGTTGCGGAAGCGGTCGGACAGCTTCAGGTAGAGGTAGGGGAAGGCCTCCTGCTCCCAGGTGTCGAAAAGCCGCGAGAGGACGCGGCTGAACTCCTCCACGAACACCGTCTGCTTGCCCGCGCTCCACGCGGCGGTGAAGTCGGCCAGGAATTCCCGGTAGGGCAGGGTCTTGAACGCGCTGTAGTCCAGCGCCATTTCGCCCAGGGCCTCGCGCGCCGGGGCATAGGCCGAGGCGAAGCGCCGCCGGTATTCCGGCGGGGCCTTCTTCAGCAGCAGGATGTCGGGGTCCGGTTTGCGGAAAAAGGAAAGGGCAACGAGCGCCTCCAGGCCGGGGAAACCGCCCCCCTTCCCCAGCGCCTCGTCCAGCGCGCTCATGAGCTTTTCCGTGGCGTAGGTGCCGTTCAGGTGCCGGCTCCGTCCCCGCTCCCCGGCCTCCTCGCGCATGACCCGCTCGAGCGGGCGCAGCGCTTCCACGAGGGCACGCCAGCGGGCTTCCGCCCGCTGGCGCAGCCGCGTGGGCGGCTCGTCCGTCCCGGCCTCTCCCTGGCGCAGCGTCCGGCGGAACAGGTCGGAGACCTTGGCCGCGATCGAGGCGTCGGCCTGCCAGCCGCGGTAGGCGCTCAAGCGGGAAAAGTCCTCCAGGAAAGCCTCCATCCTCGGCCAGTCGTCGTCGGCCAGGCCGGCGAGCAGCCGGCGGCCGCGGGAGTCCAGCTCATCGCGGGCGTCGACGGCGATCTCATAGTCGGCGGGAAGCTCGAGGTCGGGGGCGACGACCTTCACCATGGCGCTCATCAGCGAGTCGATGGTCATGACGTTGAAGTCGTCGTAGTCGGCCAGGATCAATTCGATCAGCTCGGCGGCCAGGGCGACGATCCGCTCCGCCGACAGGCCGGTCCGGCCGGCCAGGCGCCGGAGAAACTCTTGGTCCTCGCCGTCCAGGGCTCCGCCGCGGGCGCTCAGCGCGAAGCGCTTCAGCTTGGCCACGATGCGGGCCTTCATCTCCTGGGCGGCCTTGACGGTGAAGGTGATGGCCAGGATGGAGCCCAGGAGCCGGCGCTCCTCCGCGCCCGCCGGGGCCGGATTCGCCCGGCCGGCGAAGGCGTCCAGCAGCCGGGCGAGGTACTCCAGCGCCAGCCGGAAGGTCTTGCCCGAGCCGGCCGAGGCCTCGAGCTTCAAGATGGATTTTGCCATCGCGGTTTCTTGCCCGATTATAGCACAAACCGCCGCCCTTCTTGGGCCGGCTTCTCTTGATTTGCCGGTGAAAATGAGATAATATGGGCCGCAAGGAACGCGAGAAACGATGACGCAGCTCGAACACGCCCGGGCGGGGAGGGCCACCGCGGAGATGAAGGCGGTGGCCGCCGCTGAGCCCATCGCCGAGGCCGACCTGGTCGCGGCGGTCGCCGCCGGCACGGTCGTCATTCCCGCCAACCGCAACCACCGTCACCTGAAGCCGGCGGGCATCGGCCGGGGACTGCGTACCAAGGTCAACGCCAACATCGGCACCTCGGGCGACTTCCACGGCATCGAGGACGAGCGCCGCAAGTTGCAGGCCGTCCTGGACTGCGGCTGCGACGCGGTCATGGACCTGAGCACCGGCGGCGACGTCACCGCCATCCGCCGCGACCTGCTGGCGCGATCGCCCATCCCCTTCGGCAACGTGCCGGTCTACGAGATGATGGTCGATGCCCCGCGCCAGGGGACGCCGTTCGTCTCGCTGGCGCCCGGGCGCATGCTGGAGTACCTGCGCCGCCAGGCCGAGGACGGGGTCGACTTCATGACCGTCCACGCCGGGCTGACGCGCAGGGCCATCGAGCAGCTGCGGCGGCGGCCGCGCCTGGCCGGCATCGTCTCCCGCGGCGGCTCCATGCTCACCGCCTGGATGCTGCACAACGACCGCGAGAACCCCTTCCTGGAGCGCTTCGACGACCTGCTGGCCATCGCCCGCGAGTTCGACGTCACCCTGTCCCTGGGCGACGGGCTGCGGCCGGGCGCCCTGGCCGACGGCAGCGACTGGGCGCAGCTGGAGGAGCTGCTCACCCTGGGCGGCCTGGTCCAGCGCGCCCGCCTCGCCGGCGTGCAGGTCATGGTCGAGGGCCCGGGGCATCTGCCCCTGCCGCAGGTGGAGATGAACATGCGCCTGCAGAAGGAGGTGTGCGGCGGCGCCCCCTTCTATGTCCTGGGGCCGGTGGTCACCGACGTCGCCCCCGGCTACGACCACGTCACCGCCGCCATCGGCAGCGCCGTGGCCGGCGCCGCCGGCGCCGACTTCCTGTGCTACGTCACGCCCGCCGAGCACCTCGGCCTGCCCGACGTGCAGGACGTGCGCGACGGCATCATGGCCTCGCGCATCGCCGCCCACGTCGCCGACATCGCCAAGGGGCTGCCGGGCGCGATGGACTGGGACCGGCGCATGGCCGCCGCGCGCCGGCGCCTTGACTGGGACGCCCAGGAACGGCTGTGCCTCGACGCGGAGCGTTTCCGCCAGGTGCGCGGGCGGCGCGCCACCCAGACCGACGCCTGCTCCATGTGCGGCGACTTCTGCGTGTACAAGGTGCTCAAGGACATCGACGCATGAGCGGCGGATTCGAGCTCACCTTCTGCGGCGTGCGCGGCAGCTTCCCGGTGCCCGGCGGCGACACCCGGCGCTATGGCGGCAACACCGCCTCGCTGCTGCTGGAGGCCGCCGGCGCGCCGCTCGTCCTCGACGCCGGCACCGGCATCATCCGCGCCGGCCGCCAGCTGGCGGCGCGGGGCGCCCACCCCATCCACGTCTTCCTCAGCCATCTGCACAGCGACCATATCATGGGCCTGCCGTTCTTCGCGCCCCTGTTCGATCCGCGCCAGGAGGTCGTCCTGCACTATCCCGAGGATGGCGGCAGCCGCTCGCGCCGGGCGCTGGAGGCGCTCTTCGTTCCTCCTTACTCGCCCATCACCCTGCGGGGCATCCGCGCCCGGCTGCGCTTCGCGCCGCTGCGCGCCGCCGCCGGCGCCGTCGCCCTGGGCAACGGCGTCGAGGTGGCCTACCGCCGGCACGATTCGCACCCCTGCCTGGGCGTGCTCCTCTACCGCGTCGCCCGCGGCGGGCGCAGCCTGGTCTATGCCACCGATGTCGAGAGCCCGCGCGTCTTCGACGCCGGGACGCGCGCCTTCGTCGCCGGCGTCGACCTGCTGGTCCACGACTCGCAGTACTTCGAGAACGATTACGTCGGCGCCCCCCGCGCCGCCGCCGGCAAAACCGGCCGCCCTGCCCGGCAGGGGACGGCCTCCCGCTGGCCTGCCGGCGCACGGCGGGGCTTCGGTCACAGCACCATGACCATGGCCGCCCGCAACGCCGCCGCCTGCGGCGTGGGCCGGCTCTACCTGTTCCACTACGATCCGCGCTATTCCGACGCCATGCTGGAGGAGATGGTCCGGCTGGCCCGCCGGGAGTTCCCCCGCTCGTACCTCGCCCGCGAGGGCAAATCGGTTCATATAAGGAGATAACCATGTCAGGACACTCGAAATGGAGCTCGATCAAGCATAAAAAAGCGGCCCTCGACGCCAAGCGCGGCAAGATGTTCACGCGCTTCATCCGCGAGCTCACCATCGCCGCCCGCTCCGGCGGCGGCGACGCCAACGCCAACGCCCGGCTGCGCCACGCCATCGACGGCGCGCGGGCGGTCAACATGCCCAGCGACAACATCAAGAAGGCCATCCAGCGCGGCACCGGCGAGCTGGAAGGGGTCAACTACGAGGAGATCTCCTACGAGGGCTACGGCCCCGGCGGCGTCGCCATCCTGGCCGAAGCCATGACCGACAACAAGAACCGCACCGTCTCCGAGGTGCGCCACGTCTTCGACAAGTACAACGGCAACCTGGGCCAGCAGGGCTGCGTCTCCTGGATGTTCACCCGCAAGGGCGTCATCCTGGTCCCGCAGTCGGCCATCGGCGAGGACGAGCTGATGGAAATCATCGTCGAGAACGGCGCCGAGGACATGAAGAAGGAAGGTTCCTCCTACGAGATCACCACCGCCAGCGAGGACTTCGACAAGGTGCACGAGGCGCTGAAGGCCAGGAAGCTGCCCGTCGAGTCGGCCGAGCTGGCCAAGGTCCCCTCCACCTACATCAAGCTGGAGGGCAAGCAGGCCGAGCAGATGCTCCGGCTGGTCGACAAGCTCGAGGAGCTGGACGACATCCAGAACGTCTGGTCCAACTTCGACATCTCGGACGAGGAGATCGAGAAGTTCAGCAAGGAATGATGCTGATCCTGGGCCTCGATCCCGGCTCGCTGCGCTTCGGCATCGGCATCGTGGCCCAGGAGCGGCGGCGCTTCTCCTACGTCCATTCCGAGACCATCCGCCTGCCGGAGCGCGACTTCGTCGAGCGCATGCGCCGGCTGCTGGAGCAGCTGGAGCGGGTGCTGGCCGCCTACCCCGTCGGGCAGGCGGCGATGGAGGAGGGGTTTCTGGGCAAGAACGTCCGCTCCATGGCCCTGCTGGCCACCGTGCGCGGCGTGGCCATGGCCGCCCTGCTGCGCCGCGGCCTGCCGCTGGCCCTCTATGCGCCGCGCCAGGTCAAGCAGGCCCTGACCGGCTACGGCAACGCCGAGAAGGAGCAGGTGGCCCGGATGGCGCGGATGCTGCTGGGCGCGCCGCCGCGCAAGATCGGCCTCGACGAGAGCGACGCCCTGGCCGTGGCCTACTGCCACGGAGCGAGCTGCCGATGATCGCCGCCGTCGCCGGCAAGATCAGCCAGCTCAGCCCCGGCCGCGTCGCCGTCGACACCGGCAGCGGCATCGTGCTGCAGCTGCTGGTGCCCGTCTCCAGCTTCCCCGCCCTGCGGCCCGGCCAGCCGGTGCTGCTGCACGCCGTGCTCAAGGTCAAGGACGAGGACCTGGTGCTCTACGGCTTCCTCGATCCCGAGGAAAAGGCCCTGTTCGAGAAGCTGCTGGCGGTCAGCGGCGTCGGCGGCAAGACGGCGCTGGCCTGCGTCTCGGCCATCCCCCCGGCCGAATGGCAGGCGGTCATCGCCGCCGCCGACGTGGCGCGCATCAGCGCCATCCCCGGCATCGGCCGCAAGACGGCGCAGCGCCTGGTGCTGGAGCTGACCGGCAAGCTGGAGGCGGGCCCGTCCGCCTCCCAGCAGCTGCCGCGCATCGGCGCCGACCTGGTCTCCGGCCTGGTCAACCTCGGCTACGCGCCCAAGGCGGCGCGCGAGGTCGTCCAGCGCGTGCTGAAGGAGAATCCCGGCCGCGGCGACTTCGAGGGGCTCTTCAAGCTGGCGCTGAAGCAGGCCAAGTCGTGAAGGCGGAGAGCGTCACCACCCCGGTCGGCCGCAGCGACGATGCGGCGCCGGAGCAGAGCCTGCGCCCGGGCCGGCTGCGCGAGTTCACCGGCCAGCGGCGCAAGGTGGCCAACCTGCGCACCTACATCAAGGGGGCGCGCCAGCGCAACGAGGCCCTCGACCACGTCCTGCTCGACGGCCCGCCCGGGCTGGGCAAGACCACCCTGGCCAACATCGTGGCCGCCGAGATGGGCGTGGGCATCAAGTGCACCTCGGGGCCGGTGCTGGAGAAGAAGGGCGACCTGATCGCCATCCTGACCGACATGGAGGAGCGCGAGGTCCTGTTCATCGACGAGATCCACCGCCTGCGCACCGCCCTGGAGGAGATCCTGTACAAGGCCATGGAGGACTTCCAGATCGACGTGGTCATCGGCCAGGGGCCGGGCGCCAAGACCGTGTCGCTGCACCTCCGGCCCTTCACCCTGGTCGGGGCCACCACCCGCGCCGGGCTGCTCTCCAACCCGCTGCGCAACCGCTTCGGCATCCTCTGCCACCTCGACTTCTACCCGGCCGAGGAGCTGCTGGCCATCATCGAGCGCAGCGCCGGCATCCTGGGGCTGCGCATCGAGCCCGACGCCGCCCGCGCCGTGGCGGCGCGCTCGCGCGGCACGCCGCGCATCGCCAACCGCCTGCTGCGGCGGCTGCGCGACTTCGCCCAGGCCCAGGACCGGGACCGCGTCGACATGGCCGTCGCCGAGGGCGCCTTCGCGGCGCTGGAGGTCGACGCGGCCGGCTTCGACGAGGTCGACCGCAAGATCCTGCTGGCGGTCATCGACAAGTTCGCCGGCGGCCCGGTGGGCATCACCACCCTGGCCACCTCGGTGCAGGAGGAGCGCGGCACCATTGAGGACATCTACGAGCCCTACCTGATCCAGGAGGGGTTCCTGCAGATCACCCCGCGTGGCCGCCTGGCCACCGAGAAGGCCTTCCGCTACTTCGGCCGCAACCTGCCGCCGCCGCAGAAGAGATTATTCTAAGAAACCGATCCCGATGTGTTCGTGTTTGTGTTCGTGTTGGCAACAGCAAGGATTGAACTACTGCCTTTCATGGGGATGTGCCACGTCGAATAGTTCAATTCATTGAATTTTGCGGCGATCTCCTGAGGGCGAGATCGGCGACCCAACTGTGATCCCGGAGAGAATCCTTTATAAAACCTTCAAGGATTAATTGAATTTCATTGAATGGATTCAAAAATATGTCTATTGTAATACGAGATTCAAGTTCGTTTGGTTGCGGTTGCGAACACAAACACTGACACGAACACAAAGAGATCGCCTTGGATGATTCTTTGCAACTTTCGCTCCGCGCGATTCGTTACTGATCCTGAGAGCGGGCATCCCCTGAAGACGACGTTCGGGATGGCCCCGGCGGAGGAAAGCGTGAGGAACGAAAAGACAGCCATGAAAGCGGGAGTGATGACGGTACTCTTGGCCGCGGCGCTGGCCCTGTGCGCGGCGAAGCCCGTAACCGGCGCCGCCGGCCCGGCGGCGGCCGTGCCCGTCCACCGCGCCGAGACGGCGCCGGTCATTGACGGCAAGCTGGACGATCCCGTATGGCGGCTGGCCACGCGCTTCGACCGCTTCGTCACCTTCAAGCCCGACTACGGCAAGCCGACCTCGGAGCCGACCACGACGCTGGTGGCCTACGACCGCACCTGCATCTACTTCGCCTTCGACTGCCGCGACAGCGAGCCGGCCAAGATCAAGGCCGCCATGTCCAAGCGCGACGGCATTGACATGGACGACTGGATCGGCGTGGTGCTGGACACCTTCGGCGACACCCAGGGCGGCTACCTGTTCGAGGTCAACCCGCTGGGCGTGCAGATGGACGGCATGCTCAACGCCGACGGCAACGGCGACGCCAGCTTCGACACCGTCTGGCAGAGCAAGGGGCTGATCCACGACAACGGCTACAGCGCCGAGGTCGCCGTGCCCTTCAAGAGCCTGCGCTATCCCTTCCGCAAGAAGATCACCATGGGGCTGCTGGTCTCGCGCTACATCGGCCGCAAGTCGGAGCAGACCAGCTTCCCCGAGCTCAGCCCCGAGGGCGGCGCCATCATGACCCAGTCGCAGCGCATCGAGCTGAGCGACGTCGCCTTCGAGCGCCCGCTGGAGTTCATCCCCGCCGTCACCTTCAACCAGACCAGCGCCCGGCGCGACGGCGCCATGGGCTCGCTGGGCAGCCACACCGACTTCAGCCTGACCGGCAAGCTGGGCCTGACCTCCAACCTGACCCTCGACGCCGCCTACAATCCCGACTTCAGCCAGGTCGAGGCCGACGCCGGCCAGATCGACGTCAACCTGCGCTACTCGATCTTCTACTCCGAGAAGCGCCCCTTCTTCCTCGAGGGCATGGAGAACTTCAACTTCGCCACCGCCATGGAGCAGAACACCGTGGGAGCGGTCGCCTACACGCGCACCATCGCCGACCCGCTGCTGGGCCTGAAGCTGACCGGCAAGGTCGGCGACCGCAACGTCATCTCGGGCATCTTCGCCCTGGACGAGTTCCCCGGCGACGCGGCCGCCGAGGAGGGCGACAGCGAGCGCGCCGGGCGCAACGCCGCCTTCACCATCCTGCGCTACAAGCGGCAGATGAGCCAGGACAATTACCTCGGCGCCTTCTTCACCCACCGCGGCTTCGCCGGCGACCGCAACACCGTCGGCGGCGTCGACGGCCGCTGGCGGCTGAACAACACCAGCTTCCTGGAGTACAGCGCCCTGGCCTCGTCCAGCCACGACGGCCGCAGCGGCGCCAGCGACCCGGGACACTACCTGGGCCTGCGCTACAACTTCAGCGACCGCCACTGGAACGTCGACCTGGGCTTCTTCGACCTGAGCGAGAACTTCCGCATCGACACCGGCTACGTGACCCGCACCGGCATCTCCATGGTGCCGACCTTCGTCATGTACTCCCTGTATCCCAAGTCGAGCTTCTTCCAGCGCGTCGACGCCTTCTGGTGGAGCTACCACCTGCTGGACAAGCCCAGCAACCTGTTCGAGACCTACAACCACCTGGTGCTGCGCCTGAACATGCCGCGGCAGTCGCAGGTGCGCTTCGACGCCATCCTGGGCAACGAGGTCTTCGCCAACCGGCGCTTCAGCCTGAGCGGCTGGCGCTTCCGCTGGTACACGCAGATCCTCAAGCAGCTGTACTTCGAGGGCGGCTACCGCCGCTCGGACCGCATCTTCTACGACGCCGCGGCGCCCTTCCAGGGCAAGGGCAACACCGCCGACCTGTACCTGCAGTACCAGCCGATCGACCGGCTGAACGCCTCCGTCGGGTTGAGCTACTACGACTTCTTCCGCTCCCGCGACGGCGAAAAGGTCTACGACTACACGATCTGGCGCGGCCGGGCCACCTTCCAGGTCAACCGTTACCTCTTCTTCCGCGGCATCGTCGAGTACAACAACTACTGGAAGACGATCAACGCCGACGTCCTGGCCTCCTTCACCTACATCCCCGGCACCGTGATCTACGCCGGCTACGGCTCGGCCTACGAGAAGGTCAAGTGGAGCAGCGAGGACCGCGAGTACTTCCCCAGCAGCGACTATCTCCAGACCCGCAGGAGCTTTTTCTTCAAGGCGTCCTATCTCTGGAGATTCTAGAAAAGATGAACTTGGTGTAGGGCATAAGGCGCAGGGCGCAGGGCAAGGGCACTTCCCGGGCCCTGCCTTACGCCTTGCACTTTACGCCTTGCGCCAAGACAACTTGGCGTAGGGCAGAGACACTTCCAGGGCTTTCCCTTACACCTTACACCTTGCGCCTTGCGCCGAGATCGTTCTTTACTATTTCGTGCCCGGCGCCTATAATCGCCCCATGGACCTGGAACGCGAATGCCTGCTCGAGATCGTGCGCCTGGCGCTCCGGGAGGACCGGGCGCGCGACGACGTCACCACCAACTCCCTGGCCGACCTTGACGGCCGCGCCCGCGCCGAGCTGCGCGCCAAGGAGAGCGGCGTCATCTCCGGCATCGAGGCCTTCGTCGAGACCATGCGCGAGGTGGACCCCGACCTGGAGGTCGAGGTCTTCCGCGGCGACGGCTGCGCGGTGGCCTCCGGCGACCTGGTGCTGGAGGTCCGCGGCCGCGAGAGCTCCATCCTGAAGGGGGAGCGGACGGCGCTGAATTTCATGCAGCGCCTGAGCGGCGTGGCCACACTCACCCGCCGCTTCGTCGAGGCGCTGCGCCCCTACCGCGCCGCGCTGCTGGACACGCGCAAGACCACGCCGGGCATGCGCTTCCTGGAGAAGAACGCCGTGCGCCACGGCGGCGGCCGCAACCACCGCCTGAACCTGGCGGACATGGCCATGGTGAAGGACAACCACGTCGCCATGGCCGGCGGCATCACGCCGGCGGTGACGCGCGTGCGCGCCGCCCACCCCGGCAAGGCCATCGAGGTGGAGGTGAAGGACCTGGCCGGGCTGGACGAGGCCCTGGGCCTGGGCGTGGAGATGGTGATGCTGGACAACTTCACCCCCGAGCTGGCCGCCGCGGCGGTGGCCCGCGCCGGCGGCCAAACGCGGCTGGAGATCTCAGGCAACGTCACCCTGGAGAACGTCGCCGCCAAGGCGGCCAGCGGCGTCGACTTCGTCTCGGTGGGCGCCCTGACCCACTCCTTCCGCTCCCTGGACCTGAGCCTGAAGATCGTGAGGTCGGCATGAAGGAATACCTGGAAACCGAGGCGCTGGTCATCGGCAACGGCATCGCCGGCTCCGCGGCCGCCCTGCGCCTGGCCGAGCTCGGCGTCGACGTGCTGCTGGTCTCCAAGGGCAAGGACCCGTCGCGCAACAACACCTACTATGCCCAGGGCGGCATCGCCTTCCTGCCCGAGGGCGAGGCGGCCGACCTCTTCGCCGGCGACATTGTCCGCGCCGGCGACGAGTTCAACTACCGGCCGGCCGTCGACCAGGCGGTGAACGACTCGCGGCGCCTGGTGCGCGAGGTGCTCATCGACAAGCTGGGCGTGCCCTTCTCGCGCCGGGACGGCGAGTTCGACCTGGCCAAGGAGGGCGGGCACTCCTCGCGCCGGGTGCTGAACGTCCGCGACATGACCGGCCGCGTCATCCAGGAGAAGTTCAGCGCCTACCTGGCGGCGCTGCCGCGCGTGAAAACGCTTTACCAGCACACGGTGGTCGACCTGCTCAGCACCCCCCACCACTCGACCAACCCGCTGCGCGTCTACCAGGAGCCGCGCATCATCGGCGCCTACGTGCTGGACCAGCGCAGCAAGAAGGTCTTCCGCGTCTTCGCCCGCAAGGTGGTGCTGGCCAGCGGGGGCCTGAGCAGCCTCTACCTGCACTCGACCAACCCCGAGGAGGCCATCGGCAACGGCATCGCCATGGCCGCCCGCGCCGGGGCGCGCCTGGCCAACCTGGAGTACATCCAGTTCCATCCCACCGCCCTGTCGCACCGCGAGGCCGACAGCTTCCTCATCTCCGAGGCGGTGCGCGGCGAGGGAGCGCGGCTGATGAACCTCAAGGGCGAGTACTTCATGGACAAGTACTCGCCGCTGCGGGACCTGGCGCCGCGCGACGAGGTGTCGCGGGCCATCTACGCCGAGATGATCAAGTACGGCGACGACTACGTGCTGCTCGACCTGGCCTCGTTCGCCAAGATCAACATCCGCGAGCGCTTCCCGACCATCCACCAGAACTGCCTGAAGTACGGCATCGACATCGAGAGCAAGCCGATCCCGGTGGCGCCGGCGGCGCACTTCAGCTGCGGCGGCGTCCTCTGCGACCTGAGCGGCCGCAGCAGCGTCCGCAACCTGTACGCCGTCGGCGAGGTCTCGGCCACCGGGGTGCACGGCGCCAACCGCCTGGCCTCGGTGTCGCTGCTGGAGGGCCTGGTCTGGGGCGTGCGCGCGGCCGAGGACATCGCCGCCGTGATCGCCGACGACCGGGACCCCTACACCATCGCCGAGGTCCCGGAGTGGAAGTACCCCTATCCGCAGGAGAAGCTCGACCCGGCGCTGGTGTGGCAGGACCTGATGACCATCAAGAGCATCCTCTGGAACTACAACGGCATCATCCGCACCGTCAAGCGCATGGAGCGGGCCAAGGCCGACCTGGACTACCTGCGCCACCGCATCGAGAAGTTCTACCAGGCGTGCGAGATCGGCAACCGCATCGTCTCCCTGCGCGACAGCGTGCAGACGGCGCTGCTCATCGTCGAGGCCTCGATGCGCAACCGCGTCTCGCGCGGCGCCCACTTCGTCAAGGCGGACGAGGGCTGACGCCCACAGGCAACCGAGGGCCTTCGTCTCGTCGCCGGCGGCAAGCCGCTCCGGTCGCGGAGTCCACCTGGGACGAAGCATCCTCTCGGGGGGACGAATGCCGCCGCGCATGCCGCGTTCCGTCCACTGCCCGCGCGGGGAGTCCCACCCGGCAGGTTCTTGCCCGTCTCGCTTTTCTGGCTCCCGCTGCTCTTAGGGTGATTGCTCGTCACTTGTCACGCGTCACGCGTCACGAGTAGTTCGGACAGTTCTGGAGGGCGGTTGCTTGTTGCGCGTGTTTTTGGACAGTTCGGGAGGGCTGTTGCCCGTCACGTGTCACGCGTCACGCGTCACGAGTAGTTCGGACAGTTCTGAGGGGCGGTTACTCGTCACGCGTCACGTGCATTTCTACAGGTAGCCGAGGGTCTTCATCTCGTCGATGTCGCCGGCGGGAAGCTTGCGCAGGTTCATCTCCACCGAGAAGTCGCGGCGGTTGCGGAAGCGGCCGAGCCAGTCGAGGAAGCGCGCCTTGAACCAGCGCGCCGCCTGGGGGTAGCGGCCGCCGACCTCCTGGAGCGGGTCGGCGTCCAGGCGATACAGCTGCTGGCGGTTGGTCTTGGTGCTGATGATGTGGTACCAGTTGCGCCAGCGCATGCCGTACAGGCCGATGGGGTTGAACGAGCGCGAGACCGCCAGCTGGTCGTCCAGGGCGCTCGCGTCGGCGCGCGACAGCAGGCTGCGGCCGTCCAGCTCGATCTCGTGCCCGAACAGGGCGGCGATGGTGGGGAAGACGTCGGCCAGCTCGCAGACGAAGGCGGCGCGGCCGCGCCGGCCCAGGGAGCGGGGGTACTTCACGATCAGCGGCACCCGGGTGGTCTCCTCGTAGACGTTGCTGCCGTGGCCGACGACGCCGTGCTCGCGCAGGGCCTCGCCGTGGTCGGCCAGGAAGACGATCAGGCTGTCGTCGTACAGCCCGCGCTCCTTGATCATGGCGATGATCTTGGCGAACTCGCCGTCCATCCAGGCGATGCTGGCGTCGTAGCCCAGGGTGATCTCGCGCACGTCGCCGGCGCCGAAGGGCCGGTCGGGGTGCTTGCCGCGCTCGGCCAGCTCGATCATGCGCGGGTAGCCGGGGACCTTGCCCTCGTGGGCGAAGGGCAGGGGGAAGCCGGGCGGCGGCACGGTGGGCAGGTGCGGCTGCAGGAAGTGGACGTAGGAGAAGCGCGGGGCTTCCGCGCGCCGCCACCAGTCGCTGAACTTGCCGAGCAGCAGGGGGTTGTTGCCGTCGAACTTCAGGCCGCGGACGTTGGCGAAGCGATCCACCCCCTGGTTGAGGCCGAAGTGGGGAGCGATCACCGTGCTGGAGGAGAAGATGCCGGTGCGGTAGCCCCTGGCGTTGAGGTATTCGGGCAGGGTGAGCAGGCGCGTCGGCAGCTCGTGCTGCAGGACGCGCACCTTGTGCGAGTCGGGGTAGAGGCCGGTCAGCAGGGTGGCCACGCTGGAGCGGGTGAACGAGGCGTTGGCGTGGGCGTTCTCGTAGACCACGGCGTCGGCGGCGAAGGCGTCAATGTGCGGCGAGGTGTTGCGGCCGTAGCCGTACACGCCGAGGTGCGAGGGCTGGCAGGCGTCGCCGAGGATGACGGTGATGTCGGGCCGACCCTGCAGGCGGGGGTGGGACGGCGGCGGCGCCGGCGGCGCCGGCGTGAAGGCGAAGGCGCCGACGCTGAGCTCGCCGCGCAGGCAGGTGACGCGCACCGTGGTCGGCCGCGCCAACGCCAGCTCGTGGCGGATGCGCCGCGGGAACAGGCCGCCGCCGCGCTCGCGGGCGACGGCGGGCAGCGGCTCGCCGTCCAGGGCCTGCTCCTCGATGCGCGCGCGGCCACGGCCGCGCAGTTCGATGTGGCCGCTGCCGGCGGGCACGAAGAGGCTGACGCTCTCGCCGCGGCGCAGGTGCGGCCGCAACCTCGGCGCGCGCGCGCCGACGGTCACGGAGCGGACCTGCAGGGCGCCTTTGCCCTTGCGGGCGAAGCGCAGGAAGTTGAAGCCGGCGGCAAGCGGGACGCGGAACTGCTGCCTGCGGAACTCGCCGCTCGGAGCCAGCTTCACGGCGGCTCCGCCGTTGACGGTCAGCGTCGCCGGCCGGCCGCGCAGCGAGTATTCGACGGACAGCTCGGCCGCAGCCGCCCGGCGGCGCCAGAGGATGAACTGCGCGCTATCGCCGTCGGCCTCGAAGCGGTCGGCCTTGGCGGTGAAGCCCTCCCAGGCGTTCAGCGTGCCGTCGCCGGGATGGATGCGGTCCTGGTCGCGGTCCCACACCCAGGTGGGCGGCAGGTCACGGGCCGCGCGCGGGGCGGAGCAGGCCGCCGTGGACAGCAGCAGGGCCAGCGCGGCCAGCAGCAGGAAATGGCGGGGCTGCACTCGGTTACTCCTCCAATTCCAGGGCGGCCAGGAAGGCCTCCTGGGGAATGTCGATCTTGCCGATGCGCTTCATGCGCTTCTTGCCCTTCTTCTGCTTCTCCAGCAGCTTCATCTTGCGCGAGATGTCGCCGCCGTAGCACTTGGCCAGCACGTTCTTGCGCAGCGGCTTGACCACCGTCTTGGCGATGACGCGCTTGTGGATGGCCGCCTGGATGACCACCTCGAAGAGCTGGCGCGGAATGACCTCCTTCATCTTGACGGTCAGCTGGTTGCCCACGGTGTAGGCCTTGTCCTTGTGGACGATGACCGCCAGGGCGTCGACCGGGTCGCCGTTGATCAGGATGTCCAGCTTGACCAGCGGCGACTCGCGGTAGTCCTTCAGCTCGTAGTCGAAGGAGGCGTAGCCCTGCGAGATCGACTTCAGCTTGTTGAAGAAGTCGTAGAGCACCTCGGCCAGCGGCAGGTCGTAGGTCAGGTAGACGCGCTGCGGGCCGATGTACTCCATCTTGCGGTGGACGCCGCGGCGGTTCTGCAGCAGCTTGAGCACGTTGCCCAGGAACTCGTCGGGGGTGATGACGATGGCCTCGATGAACGGCTCGGCGATGGTCTTGTAGTGCTGGGGCTCGGGCAGCTGCGCCGGCGACTCGATCTCGATGGTGGTGCCGTCGGTCTTGCCGACGCGGTAGCGCACCGAAGGGGCGGTGGTCACCAGCGACAGCGAGTACTCGCGCTCCAGCCGCTCCTGGATGATCTCCTTGTGCAGCAGCCCCAGGAAGCCGCAGCGGAAGCCGATGCCCAGGGCCGGCGACGACTCGGGCTCGTAGGTCAGCGACGAGTCGTTCAGGGTGAGTTTCTCGATGGCCTCGCGCAGCTCCTCGTGGCTGGTGCCCTCGCTGGGATAGAAGCCGGCGAAGACCATGGGCTGCGGCTCCTTGAAGCCCGGCAGGGGCGGCACCGCCCCCTCGCGGGCCAGCGTGACCGTGTCGCCGATCTTGACCTCGGCGATGTTCTTGATGCTGGCGATGATGTAGCCGACCTCGCCGGCCTCCAGCGCCTCCAGCGGCTGCGGCTTGGGCGTGTTGACCCCGACCTCGTTGATCTCGTACTCGGCGTTGTTGGACAGGAATTTGATCCGGTCGCCCTTGCGCATGACGCCGTCGATGATCTTGACCAGGATGATCACGCCGCGGTAGGAGTCGAACCAGGAGTCGAAGATCAGCGCCTGCAGGGGCTTGGCCGCGTCGCCCTGCGGGGGCGGGATGCGCGCGATGATGGCCGGGATGATCTGTTCGACGCCCACGCCGGTCTTGGCCGAGACCATCAGCGCCTCCTGGCGCGGGATGCCCAGGATGCTTTCCATCTGCTCCAGCGACTTGTCCAGCTCGTTGTTGGGCAGGTCGATCTTGTTCATCACCGGGATGAGGGTCAGGTCGTTCTCCATGGCCAGGTAGGTGTTGGCCACGGTCTGCGCCTCGACCCCCTGGGTGGAGTCGATCACCAGCAGGGCGCCCTCGCAGGCGGCCAGCGAGCGCGAGACCTCGTAGGTGAAGTCGATGTGCCCCGGCGTGTCGATCAGGTTGAGCAGGTACTCTTCGCCCCGCTCGTCCCGCCAGGTGAGGCGCACGAAATGGGATTTGATGGTGATGCCGCGCTCGCGCTCCAGGTCCATGGAGTCGAGCACCTGCTCCTGCATGTCGCGCTTGGCGACGGCGTGGGTGGCCTCCAGCAGGCGATCGGAGAGGGTGGTCTTGCCGTGGTCGATGTGGGCGATGATGGAAAAGTTGCGGATGTGCTTCATGGTCCTAGCGGTGGCGGGCGGCGTCGCGGGCCAGGGCGGCCGCGCCGGCGCAGCCGGCACCGTTGCCCAGGCGCGCCGCCTCGACGCGGGTGGCGGCGCAGGCCAGCGGCACGACGCGCCGGGCCAGCTCCTCGCGGGCCGGCTTCAGCAGGGCTTCGCCGGCGGCGGCCACGCCGCCGCCGACGCTGACCAGCCCGGGATTCAGGGCGTAGACGATCTGGGCCAGCAGCACGCCCAGGAAGCGGCCGGCGCGGTCGAAGGCCTTTTGGGCCGCCCCGTCGCCGCGCTGGCGCCGGGCGAAGACGCCGGCGGCGTCGAGGTCGCCGCCCTCGCCTGCGTACTCGCGGTAGCTGGCGACGATGCCGGCGGCGGAGCTCTCGGTCTCGGCGCAGCCGCGGTTGCCGCAGCCGCAGGGGCGCCCGGCGGGGCTGACCAGCAGGTGGCCCAGCTCGCCGGCCAGGCCGCAGGCGCCGCGCAGCAGCGTGCCGCCCGCGACGATGCCCGAGCCGATGCCGCTGCCCAGGGTCAGGTGCACGAAGGGGTCGGGACGCCCGCCCTCCAGGGCCAGGTACTCGCCCAGGGCGGCGGCATTGGCGTCGTTCTCCACGCGCAGCGGCAGGCCCGCGGCGGCGGCCAGGTCCCGCTCCAGGTGAGCGCCGTCCAGGAAGCGCATGTTGGGCGAGCGCTCGATAACTCCCGCCGGCCGCGAGAGGAACCCGGGGACGCCGACGCCCGCCGCCGCCACGCCGTGGTCGCGCCGGGCGGCGGCGATGATGCCGCGCAGCTGTTCGATCAGGCCGGCGTAGGAGCGCGCCGTCTCCTGCTCGCCTCTCGCGATGGGCACGGCGCCCGCACCATAGACGGCGCTCTTGACGGCGCCGGCGCCGACGTCGATGCCCAGGACGGTCACGGGGTCACCGAACGGGCCGGGCCGGGTTTGCGCCCCAGGGCGGCATAGTCGCTGGGGCCGAAGAGCAGGCGGTTCAGGCGGTCGACGTTGCCGTTGAAGGCCAGCGCCTGCGGCGCCGAGGGGTCGACCTCGGCCAGCCTCTCGCCGGCCGGCTCGGGCCCGAACAAAACCTCGACGGCGGCGAAGCCCGAGCTCTCCAGCAGGTAGCGCAGGTACTCGGGATGCAGCGGCCGCACGTGGCCGGGATCGAGGAAGTAGATGCGGCTCAGGGCGAACAGGCTCAGCGGGTTGACGGTCTCCAGCAGCAGGGGCGCTCCCGGGCGCAGGACGCGGAAGCACTCGGAGACCAGGCGGCGCAGGTACTCGGGCTCGAGGTGCTCGGCGACCTGCGCCGAGAACACGCCGTCGAGCGAGGCCGCGGGCCTGGCCTTGAGGAACTCCAGGGCGTCGGCCTTGATGCACTCCAGGCCCTGGTCGCGCGCCTCGGCGAGCATGGAGTCGGAGAGGTCCAGCCCCAGCCCGCGCCGGCCGCTGTCGCGCAGCAGGGCCAGGAACTCGCCGCGGCCGCAGCCGATGTCCAGCACCTCGCCGTCGGGCGGGAAATGGCCGAGGTAGGCGGAGAGACGGCCGGCGATCTCCCCGCGGCTGCCGCGGAAGCGCTTCTCGAAGTCGGCATACTGCAGCGGCGAGAGCCGCTCCTTGACCTCGCGCAGGCCGGCGGCCGTGCCGGCGTCCGCGCGGCGGTCGAGCCCGTCCAGCAGCCGGTCCAGGCGGTTCTCCAGCTGGGCGAAGCCCGCCAGCAGCGTCCTCAGGTTGGAATACTCGGCCTCGAGCTTCTCGATCTTCCACTCCAGCGACTTGAACACCGTGGTGGCGTGGTTGCCGGCATAGGCGTCCCACTCCTTGTCCTGGGCGGTGACGTACGCTTCCAGGACCTCCTGCAGGCGGGTGACGCGCTCCGCGACGCTTGCGTCGTTCCGGCGCGGCCAGTTCCGCTTGCCGAGCGCTCCGGCCAGCTCGCGCAGGGCGGCCCTCAGCTCCTCCTGCCTGGCCTTGCGCTTCTCGACCAGGTCCTCAATTACCCTTCTCATCCTTGCCGTCGTCTTTGCCCTTTTCCTCGCCCTTGACGGCGTTCTTGAAGTTGCGGATCCCCTGGCCCAGGCCCTTGCCCAGCTCGGGGAGCTTCCTGCCGCCGAACAGCAGGGCGATGACCACGACTATCAGCAAAATTTCCCAGATTCCGAGGCTTCCAAACATGGCCGGTCTCCTTAGTGATCGCTGGACTCATTATAAGGGTTTACGGGGAAGGGGTCAAGGAGTTCTGGAAACACTATTAAGGAAAAAGGTAAAAGGTAAAAGGAAAAAGTGATGAAGCAGGCAATGAGCCGAAAATTGCGGCGGGCACTGGCAGCGCTTTTCCTTACTTTTACCTTTTTACTTTTTCCTTTAAAATGTGGAGATGAAAAGGAAAAAGCTGCGCGTGGTGATGGCGGGTTTCGGCAACGTCGGCCAGAAGATGGCCGCCATGCTGACCGGGGAGCGGGACAAGTACCCGGGGCTGGCGGGGCTGGAACTGGAGCCGGTGGCCATCGTCACCGGCCGCCACGGCGGGCTGGTTGACCCCAAGGGCATCGACCTGGGCCGGGCCCTGGCGCAGTACCGGGAGCAGGGCGGCTTCCCGGCCGCGCCCATGACCGCGCTGCAGGCGCTGGAGACCCTGGACTATGACGCCCTGGTGGAGATCTCGACCCTGGACATCGCCGGCCGCGGCGGCTTGGCCATGGCCCACGTGCGCGCGGCGCTGGAGCGGGGACGGCACGTGGCCACGGCCAACAAGGGACCGGCGGCCTTCGCCTACGCCGAGCTGGCCGCCCTGGCGCGGAAGAAGAACGTCCGCTTCCTGTTCGAGAGCGCGGTGATGGACGGCACGCCCATCTTCTGCCTGGGGCGCGCGTTGCGCGGGCTGAACGTGACCGGGATCTCCGGCATCTTCAACACCACCACCAACTTCGTCCTCTCGCGGCTGGAGGCGGGGGAGAGCATGGCGAGCGCGGTGAAGACGGCGCAACAGCTGGGCTTCGCCGAGGCCGACCCGGCCAACGACCTGGAGGGCTGGGACTCCTCGGCCAAGGTCTCGGTGCTGGCCAACTTCTTCATGGACGCCGGCATCGACCCGCTGCGCGTCGACCGCCGGGGCATCACCGGCGTCACTGCGGATGACGTGGCCCGGGCCAGGGCCGCGGGCAGGAGGATCAAGCTGGTCTGCCGCGCCTGGCGCGAGAATGGCCGGGTGCGCGCCGAGGTGAAGCCGCGCGAGGTGGAGGCCGGCCATTATTTCTCCGCGGTCAACGGCCGCGCCGCCGCCCTGCGCCTGGAGTTTGACATGCTGGGGCCGCTGTGGCTCCTGGAGGAGAATCCCGACCTGATGGATACTGCCAGCGGCGTCCTGCAGGACCTGCTGGCCATCGCCTCCGAATCCTGAGGAGAAACCCATGAAGGCAAGAAAGGTGATCGGGTTCTTCATGCTGCCGGCTGTCCTGCTGCTGGCGGCGCTGGCCTGGGCGCAGGTCCCCGGCGACAATACCGTGCTGATCGGGGACTTCGCCTGGGAGCAGGCGCTGCGGAAGGAGCGGGCCGACAAGGACGCCGAGTTCAAGACGTCGGCGACATCGCCCATGGCCGGCCGCGAGCGGCTGACCATCGCCGGGAAGGCCGCGCCCTTCCATGTCATCCGCGACGGCAGGGTGGCAAATCCCGCCGACGCCGGCGAGGGCCCCGTGTTCGCCGTCATGCTCAAGGACGGAAAGTGGTACTGGAGCTCCGCGTCGGGCGTCGCCTGCAAGCGCGGCGAGCGGCCCGTGGCCCAGGAGAGCGAGGCGCTGGCGCAGGGCGACCTGTTCGCGGCCGGCCGGCTGACGCTGGGCGCCTACCCGGGGCCCGACACGTTGGCGCTGATCGTCTTCGATCCCGAGCGGCCGCAGGTTGTGCAGTTCGGGCACCTGCTCTATTACCCGCCCGACCGCCGCTACGCCGTCGCCGCCCGGCTCGAGCGCTTCCCGGAGATGAAGCCGCTGAAGATCACGACCACGCGCAGGCTGGAGAAGACCTTCTACCGCTACGGGAAGCTGCGCTTCCGCATCGACGGCAAGGACCTGGAGCTGACGGCGCTGAAGACCAGCCTGGAGGGAGCGGACGCCAGGTTCCTGTTCGTTCCCTTCAAGGACGACACCAACGGCCGGGAGACCTACGAGGTGGGGCGCTTCATCGACCTGGAGGAGCCCGAGGGCGGCGAGGTCATCCTGGACTTCAACCGCTGCTACAACCCGCTGTGCAACTACTCGCCGGCCTACAACTGCCCGCTGCCGCCGTTAGAGAACATCCTGGATGTCGAAATCAAGGCAGGTGAAAAAGCATATCCGCATTGAAACAGTAAGCAGTAAATCCCAAATCACAAGCACCAAACTCCAAATAAATTCCAAGTTCCAAATTCCAATTACCCAAACGAAAGCCCTTCCGTGTCACTTGCCTTCGTTTGGGTCATTGGTTCTTGGTGCTTGTTCGTGATTTGGTGCTTGGAATTTGGAATTATATTCTTACTTGTCACGCGTCACGCGTTACGCGTCACGATGGCTTGGAATTACCTGGGCGCGGGTCCGTGCAGCACGCGGCTCTGCTTCTTCAGCGGCTTGGCCCCCTGCACCAGGTCCCAGCCCGCGAGCCAGGTGACGATGTCGCGGTCGCCGTGCAGGATCACCGTGATGTCGTCATAATCGCCGCCGCCGACGGGCTCGGCCTCCAGGTGCAGCTGCACGCTGTCGTCCTTGGACTCGAGCTGGATCGCCCAGGTCTGCGAGTCGTAGGCGGCGATCTCGGCCAGCTCTTCATTGACCCAGGCGTTCATCGGCAGGTTGCCGATGTTGACGATGGTCACGTAGGCCTCGTATTCGATCTTCTGGCAGGAATTGAGCAGCAGCAGCGCCGCCAGCGCGGCCAGCCCGATCAGCATGCGTTTCTTCATCGCGTCCTCCGCGGGCGGATCCATCCGCCACTACTTGGAATGCAAGGCCGCTGCCAAGCCCGGCCGGCATTTGTGTCCCGAAAACGGGACGCTTGGCCGCCGCGTTTCGCGTTCCCTGCCTCCGGGCGTATAATACCACCTTGCGGAGGAAATGAACATGAAGTTGCGCATCGTTGCCGTCGTCGCGGCCCTGTTGGTGATGGCCCCCGCCCTGGCGGCGGGGGCGGACGAGATCAAGATCGACACCTGGCTGGTCTTGGGACCGGCCGAGCCGCTCGTTGGCGGCGAGACGCTGGGCGCCGACGCCGCGCTGGACTACGATTTCCTGCCGCCGGCGGAGCTTGAACCCGGCGTGGGCAGCGCCGTCGAGTGGACCCCGGGCCGGCGGCTGCCATGGCAGCCCGGCGCCGCCCGCTTCCTCGGCACGCAGTCCCGGCGCATCGTCTACCTAACCGCCTTTCTGGAGGCGAGGCGCTGGCTGCAGGCCGACCTGAACCTCGACTCCGCCTTCCCGGTCCGGGTCTATCTCGACGGCGAGAAGGTGACGCGCGCCGCCGCCGCCGGCAAGAGCGTTTCGCCGCTGATCCTCCCGGCCGGCAAGCACCTCCTCCTGGTGAAGGGAGTCCTCCCCGCGGACAACGGCAGAGGCCAGACGCTGCAGGCGGCACTGGCTCCCAAGCCGGCCTTCAAGGGACAGCCTCCCTTGGCCAGCCTGGAGCCCGGCCGGCGCACCACTATGGACGACGTGCTGTACGCCGTGAACATCGACCGCGTCTCCATCTCGCCCGACGGCCGCCGGGTCGCCGTGGCGCTGAGCCGGCTGGAGCGCGGCGCCAAGACGGCGACGCGCTGGCTCGAGGTGCTGGATGCCGCCGGCGGCGGGCGCGTCTTCTCCTCGCTGGAGCTGGGAGGCGTCGCCGACTTCGCATGGCTGGGCGGCTCGCGGCGCTTCGCCTTCACCCGCACGGAGGACGGCCAGACCCGCTTCTGCCAATACGACCTCGACGACCGCTCCAGCCGCACGCTGCTGGAGGGGGTCAAGAACTTCTCCTCCTGGTGGTGGGCCGATGACGGCTCCTTCGCCGTCTATGCGACCTCCGAGCAGGCGGACGAGGAAAAGCCCTACCGCCAGGTGCGCGGGCTTGACGACCGCTTCCGCGTCCCCGAGCCGCGCTTGGCCCTCACCCTGTTCCAGCCGGCATCTGGAGCGCGGCAGCCGCTGTCGGGCTTCGGCGACAATTTCTCGCGGGTGCTCATCAGCCCCGACAACCGCTCGCTGCTGCTGGTCTCCACCGTGGAAGATCCCAAGACCCGCCCCTTCCACCGCAACCTGGCCGTGCTCCACGACCTGGCTTCGGGCAAGCGCGAGAAGCTGCTCGACGACCCCTGGATCGAAGAATTCGCCTGGGCGCCCGACTCGCGCCGCCTGCTGCTCATCGGCGGCCCATCGGCGTTCTCCGGCCTGGGCAGCACCCTGCCCAAGGAGACGCTGCCCAACGACTTCGATCACCAGGCCTATGTATTCGACCTGCGCACGCGCAAGGCCGAGGCGCTGAGCCGCGCCTTCGCCCCCTCGATCGACGAGGCCTTTTGGCATCCCAACGGCAGCCTGTACCTGAAGGTGACCGACCAGGACTACGAGCGCCTGTACCGTGGCTCGCCGGCGGAGCGCAAGTTCACCCGCCTGGAGACCGGCTGCGACGCCGTGGAGTCCGTCAGCTGGTCGCGCGCCGGCCGCGCGGCCTACTCGGGTTCGGGGCTGGGCGCGCCGCAGAAGCTTTACGTTCTCGACCTGGGTGGCGGCGGCCGCGTGCTCAAGGACTACAACCGCGGGCGCTTCGCCGGCGTGCGCTTCGGCCGCCACGAGAACTGGAGCTTCAAGACCCAGGCCGGCCGCACCGTCGGCGGCTACCTGCTGTTCCCGCCCGACTTCGACCCGGCGCGCCTGTGGCCGTGCATCGTCAACTACTACGGCGGCACCACGCCGATCGGCCGCGGCTTCGGCGGCCGCTATCCCAAGGACTGGTACGCGGCCAACGGCTACGTCGTGTGCGTGATCCAGCCCAGCGGCTGCGTCGGCTACGGCCAGGAGTTCTCCAGCGTTCATGTCAACGACTGGGGCGAGAAGGCCTCCGACGACATCATCCGCGGCGTCGAGGAGCTGCTGCGCACCCGCCCCTACATCGACAACCGCCGCGTCGGCGCCATCGGCGCCTCCTACGGCGGCTTCATGACCCAGTACCTGGCGACCAAGACGAAGCGGTTCGCCGGCCTGGTCTCCCACGCCGGCATCAGCTCGCTCGCCTCCTATTGGGGAGTGGGCGACTGGGGTTACGGCTACAGCGGCGTGGCCAGCGCCGGCAGCTTCCCCTGGAACCGCAAGGACATCTACGTCGGGCACAGCCCGCTGTTCATGGCCGAGCGCATCGAGACGCCGCTGCTGCTGCTGCACGGCCAGGAGGACAACAACGTGCCGCCGGGCGAGAGCTACCAGATGTACGCCGCCCTCAGGCTGCTGGGCAAGGAGGCGGCGCTGGTCACCTTCCCCGGCCAGCAGCATTTCGTGCTGACGCCGCCGCAGCGCCTGCGCTGGCTGCAGACGATCATGGCCTGGTTCGACCGCTGGCTCAAGAACGAGCCGGAGTGGTGGAAAGAGCTTTATCCAAATTAAACGAACTGCGGCGGATCTTCGTGACGCGTGACGCGTAACGCGTGACAAGGAGCCGCAATAAAACGATCTCCGCAATGCCGCAGGAAGGAATAATCCGAAGTCCAAGCCCCTACATTGAATAACCCAATGGCCCCAATTGAGAAATGGCATTTGCAGGCCTTGGTCCTTGAGATCGGATTTCGATTTGTAGATTTTTATGCGTCAAGGCTGACTTCGCCAATAGGGCTGTTGCTCGTCACGCGTTACGCGTTACGCGTCACGATTGGTCGTTAGGATCCTAGCCCCATCTCCCGCAAGGCCTGATCATAAGCGTCTTGGCTGATCCAGCGGCGGCGCAGCATGCGCTGGGCGATGAGGCGCCGCTTGCGGTTCAGCCGCGGGCTGCGCTCGTCCAGGGCCGAGAAGCGGCGCGGGTTGGGCAGGATCGAGGCCAGGCGGATGGACTGCGCCAGGGAGAGCTCCGCCGCCGGCAGCGAGAACCAGGCGCGCGCGGCCGCCTCGGCGCCGTAGACGCCCTCGCCCCATTCGATCAGGTTGAGGTAAAGGTCCAGGATGCGCTTCTTGCTCAGCGCCCGCTCCAGCTTCCAGGCGATGGCCGCCTCGCGCAGCTTGCGCAGGACACTCTGCTGCGGGTCGAGGAAGAGGTTCTTGGCCAGCTGCTGGGTGATGGTCGAGCCGCCGCGCAGGACGCGCCCCTTCCTGACGTTGTCCTCCAGCGCCTTGCGCATCGATTCCCAGTCGAAGCCCTCGTGGGCGTAAAACTTGTCGTCCTCGGCGATCAGCACCGCCTGGATCAGGTGCGGCGCCATGCGCGACAGCGGCACGCGCCTCCAGCTGCGGCGCGCCTTCCGGCCCTGCTGCCTGGCCTGTTCGGCGCGGAAGCGCATCATGGCCGTTTCCCCGGGCGTCTCCTTCACCAGCCCCGCGACCGATGGCAGGGTAAGCCAGAAAACCGCGCTCGCGGCCAGCAGCAGCGCCAGCACGACAACGGCGGCGCGCAGGAACGGAGAGCGGCGCTTCTTCTTTCCCTTCTTCGCCATGGAGGGCAATGTAGCGGCAAGCAGGAACTATGTCAAGAGAAAGGAAAACGCTGGCGGTCGTGATTCGTGATTCGTAATCGCAATCGCTCGACCTTTTGCAATTCCTCTTCCGAATTACGCTTTACGAATTACGAACACCGATGTCCGGCTAGCGCTGCATGCCGGCCTCTTGGGCGCCGCTATTCCTTCGTGTACACGCCGTAGTCGGCCAGGCTGCCATTGGCCAAGATCTTGAAACGGAAGGTGGCGG
>JAEAMF010000503.1_pt1 | contig 47138 bp, 50 predicted proteins | sample 8958721 | NCBI WGS metagenome assembly JAEAMF01 (sample SAMN16933255, study PRJNA681124) | bioreactor sludge metagenome | isolation source: anaerobic bioreactor treating anionic surfactant - SDBS | place: India: Bengaluru | collected 2019-02-28
TTCAAATTCCGCAGGAAGAGCTGGACGAAGTTTTCAGAAATATGCCTGATTTGGAGGAAGAGGAAGAAGAATGGAACAGGTACGGAATATCTGGTGGTGATAACGGTTTTGCCCAAGGGGTTACCTTTGAAGAACTAAACTCCGTGGGGGTGTTGCTCCAAAAAGAAGAATTGGAACCAGCCCAAAAGGAAATAGCGATAGCGATAGTTCAAAAAATACAGGGAACCGAATTATTTAGCCTATTGGAAAATTCTATGGAAGATGCTTCCCGAAGAATAGCCGAGCTTTTGGATAGCACCCTTTCATCTGAAACGGAAGCCGGTTCTTCCACTTTGCGGAAAAGTGATTTGAGTGATTTTGACATTGGGGAGTTTGTGTGAAAGGTGTTGTATTAAAGCCTGAATTTTAGTTTTCAGGCTTAATTAACCTCTTTCATTTCGCTTATATAACCTTCTTAACTCACTACTAAAATTGATAGCAACGTATACCTACAATATTATTCTTAAAATTAGTTATATTCTTTTTTATATCTTTTAAAACTTCATCCTCTGTATCCTCACAGCATTTAAAATAGCCAACAATGCTACACCTACATCAGCAAAAACGGCTTCCCACATTGTGGCCAGTCCACCTGCTCCTAAAACCAATACGATTGCTTTTACAGCAAATGCCAATATGATATTTTGCCAAACAATTTTTTTAGTTTGCTTACCAATGTTGATTGCCATTGGGATTTTGCTTGGCTTATCGTCCTGAATAACCACATCGGCAGTTTCTATGGTGGCATCGCTTCCTAGACCGCCCATTGCAATTCCTACATCGCTCAAAGCTACTACTGGTGCGTCGTTCACGCCATCGCCTACGAATGCTACGGTTTCGTTTTGGGCTTTTATTTCTTTTACTTTATTTACTTTGTCTTCGGGTAATAAATCGCCAAAGGCATTATTAATTCCTAATTTATCGGCAACAAATTTTACTACGGTGCTTTTGTCTCCGCTCAACATTGTGGTTTTTACGCCTAATGCTTTCAGTTTGTCAATTGTTAACTGTGCATCTTCTTTGATGCTGTCTGCAATGGTAATATATCCTGCAAATTTTCCATCGTAGGAAATGGCAATTAAAGTGTAAACAATTGTAGTCGGATCTAAATCATAACTGATGTTGAATTTATCCATCAACTTGAAATTCCCTACCAATAATTCTTTCCCGTTTACACTGGATTTCAAACCGTGACCGGCAATTTCTTCTGTATTTTCTAATTTAATAGTGCTATCAATTTCGCCTACATATTGATGTATAGCTGTTGCAACAGGATGTGTACTTTGGCTTTCTAAAGCGTTAACCATTTTCAAAATTTCATCCTTATTAAATTCCGGTTTTAATACCACTTCTTGAACTTTGAAAACGCCTTCGGTCATTGTACCTGTTTTGTCCATCACTACGTTTTTAATATCGGCAATGGCATCTAAAAAGTTGCTTCCTTTAAACAAAATTCCATTTTTGGAAGCGGCTCCAATTCCTCCAAAATACCCCAAAGGAATACTGATGACCAAAGCACAAGGGCACGAAATTACCAAGAATACCAAGGCTCTGTATAACCATTGACTAAACAAATAATTATCTACAAAAAAATAAGGAATTGTTGTAATTAATAATGCTAAAAGCACTACAATCGGGGTGTAGATTTTTGCAAATTTTCGGATGAATAATTCGGTAGGTGCTTTTTGAGCGGTGGCATTTTGTACTAATTCTAAAATTTTTGAAAGCTTGCTGTCTGTGTAAGCGGTGGTTACTTTTACCTGTGCAACGGTTGTTAGGTTTATCATTCCTGCTAATACGGTTTCGCCTTTGGTTTTCGTGTCGGGCTTGCTTTCGCCTGTAAGTGCAGCTGTGTTAAATGATGCTGTTTCGGATAATAATTCGCCGTCTAATCCTAATTTTTCTCCTGGTTTTAATTGGATAATATTTCCGATACTTACGGTTTCAGCTTTTACGGTTTTTGGTTGGTTATTTTCTAAAACAGTTACATCATCGGGACGTTGGTCGAGCAAGGTTTTAATATTCGCTTTGGCTCGTGTAACCGCCAATGTTTGAAACACTTCGCCAACGGCATAAAACAACATTACGGCTACACCTTCGGGATATTCGCCAATGGCAAAAGCTCCGATGGTGGCAATGCTCATTAATAAAAATTCTGAAAACACATCGCCTTTTCTGATGCTTTCAAAAGCTTCTTTAATTACGGGAAATCCAACAGGAATATAGGCTACAACATACCAAACAATTCGTACCCAGCCTGTGAACCAAGATTGCAGAAACCAATTATCGAAAGCGATGGCTATCATTAATAATGCAAAACTGATAATGGCTGGTAAAAACATTTGAAAGGTAGAATTATCGGTACTTCCGTGATTGTGACCGTCATCATCACTGTGTTCGTGATTGTGACCATCTTCGTTGTGATGCTTTCCCAATAGCTTTTTAGCGTTGGCATCGGTATATATTTTTTGTTCTTGTGCTGTGCAACAAAGCTGTTTACCTTGTGCATCATATTTATGTTTATGTTCCATATCTTTCTTTTTAATATCAAAGTTAATTATAGAGAGCCTGCAATGCTATTGCAAACTCTCCTTTAAGCACTTCTCGCAAATACCCTTACCAAATAGTTTTATCTCGTCAATTCTAAATTCATAATTCCTTTCCTGTGGTATTGTAAAATCTTCTTTACAGGTTGTCTGTTTACAAATTTTACAGTAGAAGTGCAGATGCCAATCTTTATGAGTTTTCTCATCGCACCCATCGTCACATAAGATATATTTACTTGTGTTATTGTCTTGAATACTATGTACAATACCTTTTTCCTCGAAAGTTTTCAGAGTTCTATAAATAGTAATTCTATCTGCTTTATAAAAATGGCTTTCTATTTCAGATAATGACATCGCTATCTGTTGTTCTTCCAAAAAGTCATACACCAAAATCCGCATACTGGTAGGGTTGGTGTTTTTTTTTAAAAGTTTCTCTTCAATATTTTTCATAACAAAAAATTAATGTTCGTGACCTCCTGTATTACTTAATTTTGCATTTACAAAAAAGGCTCCTTTTACCACAATTTTTGCATTGGCAGGAATTTCGTTCACGAAGTTTATTGCGGTATACCCCATGTCGGATACGCCTTTCAGTACTTCTATTTTTTCAAAGTTCATACTGGTTTTTTCTTCCGAATGCTCTTTTTCTTCGCCTTCCTTATGTTCGTGTGCTTCTTCTCCTTCTTCGTGGTGTTCTTCTGCTTTTTTATCGGTTTGCACAAAAATATAGTATTTACCATCGGCGTTTACAACAGCTTCGTTGGGTACAGCAGGAGTTGTTACATTGCTAAGACTGACAATACCAGTGATGTTCATTCCGTCAATTAAACCCTTTTTATTGCCATTTACACGGCAGTGTACGGCTATGGTTTTACTATCATTTTCAAATGATGAACCAATACTAAAAACAGTAGCATCATATTCGGTTGATGGATTGTTTGTTATAGTAAAGTGAATGGTTTGCCCCACTTTTACCTGTGGTAAATCCTTTTCAAAAACCTGTAAATCCAAATGTAATGAACTGTTATCTACAATTTCTATCACAGGCGAAGATACATCTGCATAACTTCCTATCTTGGCAAAAACGTTGCTAACCGTACCATTCAGCGGACTGGTTACGACCAATGCCGATCGTAGATTGCTATTTGATACCGAACTGGGATTAATGCCCATTAGCTGTATCTGCTGTTGTAAAGAAGCTCTTCTGGTTCGTAAGCTATTGAGTTCGGCTGTGGCACTTTGTAAATTTTTACCAGCACCGGCATTGCCTTGGTTCAGTTCTTTTTGCCTTGCCAATTCTTGCTCTGCAAAGGTTATTCTGCTTGCTGTGCTCAAGTATTCTTCCTGCAATTGTATAAACTGCGGATTGGCAATTGTGGCTATTACTTGTCCTTTCTTTACATAATCTCCAATTTGAACTTTAAGCGTTTTTATCACACCCCCATACAATGAAGTTGCATTGGCTTTGTTGTTATTGGGCACTTTTAGTAAGCCGTTTGCCCGGATTGTTGCTGTTAATTCTTTTTGTTCTATTGTACCTAATTGTATGCCTACCGTTTTTATTTGCTCTTCGGTAAGTGTGGCAATGGTTGGAGTTTCTTCTTCGTGAGCTTCTTCTTTTTTTGGTTCTTCTTTTTTTGTGCCGTGGTCGTGACCATCGCCTTCTTTGTGATTACTGCAAGCCGAAAAAGCAAATACTAAAACAACTATTGTTGTTATGCTCCAGATTTTTTTTATAGTGAATTTCATTTTACTTATTGATTGATGAATGAATAAATTTGAATTACGGATTGGTTTACTTGTTGAATGCTTTTCAGGTAATTCAATTCTATGTCGGTAGCGGTTTGCAATGCAAAAAGATACTCTACATAACTGATTTCGCCTGTTCTGTAACCCAATTGTGCAGCTGATACGATTTCTTTGGCATTAGGCAAAGCTTCCTGCTGAAAATAATTGAATTGCTGTATATCTTGTTGATATTGGTGCAAAGCATTTTGCATTTGTGTAGCAAGTATTTTCTGTCGCTGTTGTGCATTGGCTTCGGCTGCTTGCTTACTATAATCCAAAGATTTAATTCGTGCTTTTGTAGCACCGTAAGTAATGGGAATTGAGATGCCTATGTTTACAGAGCTAAATCGGTTTCCGCTATTGAAAAACCGCTCCGTTCCGTTTACATCCTGAAAACCTATCAAGGATTGATTAACGTAACCAATAGTAAAATCGGGTAAGCCTTGCGAACGCTCAACTTTTTTGGTTTGCTCGGCAATTTTAGCTTCCTGATACAAAGATTGAATGCTTGGGTGATTGGCTACGGCTTCATCATCCAACAAATTAGAAACTTGCAAAGGTTGAAAATTTCCTTTTTCTGCGATGGTAAAATCGTCTTTTGTGTTCATCAATGTCTTTAGATTGGCAACTGCATTCTTCAGAAATACTTCATTTTGTTTCAACAATAAATTGATTTCGCCTTTCTTGGCTTCCGCTGTGCTGATGTCGACTTTTTTGGTATCGCCAGTTTTGTATCTAAGTTGTGCTATTTTGATAAAATCATTGTACAAACTATCCAATTCTTGCAACTGTTTTTGATTATGTTGCAAGTACAAAATTTGGTAATAGTAAGTCCGCACCTGATTTTTCAACTCCAAAACCGAAATGTCTTTCTGTAATTCTTTACCTTTTATTTCAGCATTAATCAGTTGTTTTTTTGCTCCAAATAACGATGGAAACGGAATGGTTTGCGATACTTGAAAAGACTGATCGAATTTGGTACTGTTGTATTGCCCCAACTGTGCATTAAAATCTAGTTTGGGTAATTCTCCGGCAGTTTTTTTCAAAGCTTTGCTGGCATCAATTTCTAAAGCTGAAGCTTTAATGGTTTGATTATTTTGAAGAGCAATGTTAATCGCATCATCAACGCTCATTAAACTCTTTGTTTGAGCATTTGCTGTAAAGCTTACCAATGATAGAAGCAATACAATGACAGTTGCTATGAATTTCACTTGAGGTTTTATTTTTAAATTAATTTTTGAATTGAAAATTATATAAAGTAAGGGTAATACAAACAGTGTAAGAAATGTAGCCGTGACTAAACCGCCAATGACTACTGTTGCTAAAGGTTTTTGAACTTCGGCTCCTGCACTGCTACTCAATGCCATTGGTAAAAATCCTAAACTGGCTACGGTTGCCGTCATTAATACTGGTCGAAGACGGATTTTAGTTCCTTCGATTACTCTTTTAAATACATCTTTTATTCCTTCTTTTTCCAATTGGTTGAATGTGCCTATCAGTACAATTCCATTAAGAACGGCTACACCAAATAAAGCAATAAACCCAATTCCTGCACTTATGCTGAATGGCATACCACGAAGCAATAAAGCCAATATACCACCAATGGCACTCATTGGAATTGCTGTAAATATTAAGCCCGCTTGTTTAAAAGAACGAAAAGTAAAATAAAGCAACACAAAAATTAACAACAAAGAAACCGGAACGGCTATCATTAATCTATTACTTGCTTCCTGTAGATTTTCAAACTGACCACCATAAGTAAAGTAATATCCCGGTGGTAACTTTACCTGTGTATTTAGTTTTTGCTGAATTTCTTCTACCACGCTTTGTACGTCTCTGTCTTTTACATTAAATCCGATTACAATTCTACGTTTTCCTGCTTCTCGGCTTATTTGTGCAGGTCCTAATTTATAATCAATTGTGGCAACTTGTGAAAGCGGAATTTGATTACCTGATGAGGTGGGTATCATCAGATTGTTTACATCTTCAATACTACTTCTGTAAACACTATCTAAGCGAACGACCAAATCAAATCTTCTTTCGTTCTCAAAAATCACACCTGCGCTTTTACCTGCAAATGCAGTGCTTACCACGTTATTTACATCTTCTACTGTTATTCCGTAATTAGCTAAGCGAGTACGGTCATATTCTACATTTATTTGCGGTAAACCGCTTACACGTTCTACTTGTGGAGCGGTAGCACCTTGAACAGTTTGTATAATTTTGCTAACCTTTTCTGCATTTAAAGCTAATGTATCTAAATTTTCGCCAAATATTTTTACTGCGACATCTTGCCTAATACCTGTCATTAGTTCATTGAAACGCATTTGTATTGGTTGGTTCTTTTCAAAAAACACACCAGGTATTGCTTCCAATTTTTCATTAATAGCATCAGCTAATTCATCATAAGTTCTACCGCTTTTCCATTCGCTTTGCGGTTTCAGCAAAATCATCATATCAGTTGCTTCGGGAGGCATCGGGTCAGTTGGTACTTCTGCTGCTCCGGTTTTACCCACCACCATTTTCACTTCATCAAATTTTTTAATAATTCTACTGGCTTGCATAGAAGTTTCGATGCTTTGGCTCAATGAACTGCCTTGTGGTAAAATACAATGAAATGCAAAATCCCCTTCTTGTAATTGAGGTATAAATTCGCCACCCATTCTGCTAAATAAGAAAATGCTAAAGGCAAATATGGCAACGGTAATTCCTACTAACCAATATTTTATATTGATGGCTTTTTCTAATAATGGCTGATACATTTTTTGTAACCAATTCATCATTCGATCTGAAATAGTTTCTTTATGAGTAGGATTTTTTGACAGAAACAAGGCGCACATCATTGGGATGTAGGTCAAAGACAAAATCAATGCTCCAAAGATTGCAAAACCTACAGTTTGTGCCATTGGTCTAAACATTTTACCTTCTACACCAACCAACGTAAGAATAGGAATGTACACAATTAAAATAATGATTTCACCAAAAGCTGCACTGCTACGTATTTTTGAAGCTGAGGTAAAAACTTCATTATCCATTTCCTGCTGAGTGAGCCTTTGTTTGGATTTTCTTAAACCTAAATGATGTAGTGTGGCTTCAACAATGATTACCGCTCCATCTACTATCAACCCAAAATCTATTGCTCCTAAACTCATTAAATTGGCACTTACGCCAAACACATTCATTAAGGCCAAAGCAAACAGCATTGCCAAAGGAATAGCGGATGCTACTATCAATCCCGCTCTAAAATTTCCCAAGAAAAGAACCAAAACAAAAATGACAATCAATGCACCTTCTATCAGGTTTTTTTCTACCGTATTCATTGCTCTGCCTACCAAATCTGTACGGTCTAAATAAGGTTCAATAATAATATCATCGGGTAAAGATTTTTGAATAACAGGCAACTTTTCTTTGATACGGTTAACAACCTCGTTGCTGTTTTCGCCTTTTAGCATCATCACTACACCGCCTACTGCATCTACTTCGCCGTTGTAGGTCATTGCTCCATATCGTACAGCACTTCCAAAACGTACATCTGCTACATCTTTAATAAAAATGGGAATACTACCTCCATCATTTTTTATACTTATGTTTTTCACATCATCCAATGAAGTAACCAAACCGATACCCCTAATGAAATAAGCATTCGGTTTTTTGTCAATGTAAGCACCACCAGTATTTTGGTTGTTTTTTTCTAATGCCAAAAAAATATCGGTAACACTTACACCCATAGCTTTCAAACGATTGGGATTTACGGCAACCTCATATTGTTTCAGCTCGCCACCAAAACTATTTACTTCGGCAATTCCCGGAGTGCCGTACAACTGTCTTGCTACGATCCAATCTTGCATTGTACGCAATTCTTTGGCATCGTATTTTTGTTCACTTCCTTTTTTGGGATGGATAATGTATTGATAAACTTCTCCCAAACCTGTACTTACGGGAGCAAGTTCTGGTGTTCCAATTCCTTTAGGTATTTTTTCTTCGGCTTCTTTTAATTTTTCATTAATTAATTGGCGAGCAAAATAAATATCAACTTTGTCTTTAAATACTACTGTAATTACCGATAATCCAAACCTAGAAATACTTCTGGTTTCTTCTAAATCTGGTATATTAGCTATACTTTGTTCAATAGGAAAAGTTACCAATTGTTCTACTTCCTGACCTGCCAATGTGGGACAGACCGTAATTATTTGCACCTGATTATTGGTAATATCGGGCACGGCATCAATAGGTAGTTTTGTGGCACTCCACACTCCCCAAATAATGAGTAACAAGGTCATTATACCAATGACAAGCTTGTTTTTGATACTGAATTTTATAATGTTATCTAACACGTATATCTGTTTAAATTTTTGACAAATAAATTCTAGCCCCTTTGGTTAAGAAGCCATCAGATAATCAAATAACTATTGCGTAAAGTGTGATGCCTGAATTACCTCTATAAATGAAGAGTTATATCGAAAATACATAACGCAAATACGAAGGTGCAAACAACACCCCTATGCCAATTAAAAGCAATACAGTTAACTGAGGCTTGCAACAAACCATCAATAGCAACAAGAAAATCTAAAAAAATTAAACAGTAAATTTTGGCGGATGCCAAATACTTCCGTAGTAATTGGAAATTAAGGTATAATCACGTATTGTGATTTTTTTAGTAATGAAAGCAACTCTAGGATGTCTGATTTCAAACGGTTTGAAATTATAATAAGTAATGCTAATACTGCAACAACTACAATAGCAAAAAGGACTACAATGATCGTCTTTATCTTGATTGTGATCGTGAGATTGCACTATTTCAGTTGTATTACTATTGTCCTCGCACCGATTATTCCCATCGCTGCAAGGCAACGATGAAAGCACCATCAAGTAAAAAGTCAATATTGTAATTATCCATCTCATTATGATGCAAATATAAAAAAATAATTCTTGCAATCGGATTGCAAAGTTCCATATCGTTTAATTGCATCTGTCACACCTTCTTGTAAGCGCTAAATTAACACATTCAAATTTAAAATTTTGAAGAATATTGATTTTAGGGATTTCTGCATCTGTAAGGAAAAAAGTTCGTTTACATTGTAAGCAATGAAAATGCGTATGTAGTTCTGAAGGATTGTACCTTCAACCTTGTTTGTCCTCTTTCCCTATCATACAAAAGCCACCCACTGCCAAACAATACCTCTGACTGCCACTTTCTTATAACGCTCTAATTTCTGAAACACCTTTGTCCCGAAAGTCCGCAAGGTGCGGGATAACAATAACAAATTAATGTGTTTCAATTATGGAAAAACAGAGAAAAAAAGTTTTGCTGGCAGCCGTGGCTATGCTGTCAGGAATTGGTGCTTTCGCACAGGGAAACGGTACAGCAGGTATCAACGAGGCTACCCAAATGGTAACGTCTTATTTCGACCCCGCAACCCAATTAATCTACGCCATAGGTGCAGTAGTCGGGTTAATCGGAGGTGTTAAGGTGTACAATAAATTCAGCTCAGGCGACCCCGACACATCGAAGACTGCGGCAAGCTGGTTCGGTGCGTGTATCTTCTTAATCGTAGCGGCTACCATCCTGCGTTCATTCTTCCTTTAATCCTTTGCTTTATGAACAGTTACAACATAAACAAAGGCATTGGAAGGACGGTGGAATTTAAGGGTCTGAAAGCGCAATACCTGTTCATTTTCGCTGGCGGACTACTCGGTACACTCATCTTCGTGATGATACTATATATGACTGGCGTAAACTCTTACATCTGCCTTTTTCTCGGAGCAGGCGGTGCTTCGCTGATTGTGTGGCAGACCTTTTCACTGAACAGGAAATACGGCGAACACGGATTAATGAAGATAGCCGCTAATAAAAGGCATCCTCGATACATCATCTGTCGCAAGCCTGTACACCTCTATTTAAAATTCACATCTAAACAGAATGCAGTATGAGAAATGTATCTAAAACAACAACGCTGGAAAATAAATTTCCTTTATTGGCGGTAGAAAACAACTGCATTCTTTCCAAAGATGCAGATATTACCGCCTGCTTTGAGGTTCGTTTGCCGGAACTGTTTACTGTAGCTTCTGCGGAATATGAAGCCATTCATTCCGCCTGGCATAAGGCTATCAAGACCTTGCCTGATTTTACAGTTATTCACAAACAGGATTGGTATATTAAGGAAAGCTATACGCCCAATTTGGCAATCGAAGACCAGAGCTTTTTATCGAAGTCTTACCAACGTCATTTTAATGAGCGATCGTTCCTAAACCATTACTGCTACCTCTTTTTAACCAAGACAACTAAAGAGCGTATGCGTATGCAAAGTAATTTTTCATCGCTTTGCAAAGGTTCGCTGATACCAAAGGAAATCAGGAACAAGGAAACGATACACCGCTTTATGGAAGCAGTGGCACAATTTGAACGTATCGTAAACGATAGCGGTTTTATAACCCTGCAACGTCTTACCGAAGATGACATTATCGGAACGGACGAAAAACAGGGATTATTGGAACAGTACCTTACGCTATCAAGGGAAGCTGGAACACCGATGCAGGACATCGCTCTCGGAACGGAAGAAGTCCGTATCGGGAACAAAAGGTTGAGCCTGCACACCTTGTCCGATACTGACGATTTACCCGGAACGGTATCGGCTGATACCCGTTTTGAAAAGCTATCTACCGACCGAAGTGATTGCCGTTTGTCATTCGCCGCACCTGTGGGCTTGTTGTTAAACTGCAACCACATTTACAACCAATATTTGTTTTTGGATAACAGCGAAGCCAATCTACAAAAGTTTGAGAAGTCCGCAAGGAATATGCACTCACTGGCTCGTTACAGTCGTGCCAACCAAATCAACAAAGAGTGGATAGAAAAGTACCTAAACGAAGCCCACAGTTTTGGGCTATCTTCTGTTCGTGCTCACTTCAACATTATGGCGTGGTCGGATGATCCGGCAGAACTGAAACAGCTAAAAAATGATTGTGGTAGTGCTTTAGCATTGATGGAATGTAAACCCAGACACAACACTACCGATGTAGCAACATTGTACTGGGCAGGAATACCGGGTAATGCAGGTGATTTTCCCGCAGAGGAAAGTTTTTACACCTTTATCGAACCTGCATTATGCTTCTTCACGGAAGAAACCAATTACCACAATTCGCCTTCGCCATTCGGTATCAAAATGGCTGACCGCCTGACCGGAAAGCCTATCCATTTGGATATATCGGATTTGCCTATGAAGCGTGGCATAATCACAAACCGGAACAAGTTTATACTCGGTCCATCGGGAAGTGGTAAATCGTTCTTCACAAACCATATGGTTAGGCAGTATTACGAGCAAGGCGCTCACGTTTTGCTTGTGGACACCGGAAATTCTTATCAAGGTTTGTGCGAACTCATTAAAGGTAAAACCAAAGGCGAAGACGGTGTTTACTTTACTTATACAGAAGACAACCCAATTGCCTTTAATCCTTTCTATACCGATGATGGCGTATTCGATATTGAGAAGCGTGAAAGTATCAAGACTTTGATACTGACACTCTGGAAACGTGATGATGAACCACCAACCCGTTCAGAAGAAGTAGCATTATCGAATGCTGTATCAGGCTATATCGAGCGCATCAAACAGGAAGATATTTATCCATCATTCAATGGCTTCTATGAGTATGTAAAAGGCGATTACCGCAAGGTACTCGAAGAAAAACAGGTAAGGGAAAAAGACTTTGACATTGCCAATTTCCTTAACGTACTCGAACCCTACTACAAGGGCGGTGAGTATGATTATTTGCTCAATTCCGATAAGCAGTTAGACCTGCTTTCCAAACGCTTTATTGTCTTTGAAATTGATGCGATAAAAGACCATAAAATCCTCTTTCCCATAGTTACCATTATCATTATGGAAGTCTTCATTAACAAGATGCGTAGGCTCAAAGGTATTCGCAAACTCATCTTAATTGAAGAGGCTTGGAAAGCGATTGCCAAAGAAGGAATGGCAGAATACATCAAGTATCTCTTTAAGACCGTCCGCAAATTCTTCGGAGAAGCGATTGTCGTAACGCAAGAGGTCGATGATATTATCCAATCGCCTATCGTCAAAGAAAGTATCATCAATAACTCTGACTGTAAAATCCTTTTAGACCAACGAAAGTATATGAACAAGTTTGATGATATACAGGCGATGTTGGGGCTTACAGATAAGGAAAAAGGGCAGGTACTTTCTATCAATATGAACAACGATGCAAGCCGACTTTACAAAGAGGTTTGGATAGGCTTAGGTGGTACGCACTCGGCAGTCTATGCCACCGAAGTTAGTTTGGAGGAATACCTTGCTTACACCACCGAAGAAACCGAAAAAATGGAAGTGATGCAGCTTGCTGCTGAACTGGACGGCAATGTAGAACTCGCCATCAAGCATATCGCAATGCAAAGGCGGGACAAAGTAAATCAATAGTCAATTAACAATTTAAAAATTCAGAAACAATGAAAAAAGTATTGTATCTGGTGTGTACGGCACTAATGCTCGCCGTAGCACCGTCAGCTAAAGCCCAATTTGTAGTAACTGACCCTGCAAATCTGGCATCAGGAATTATCAACAGTGCGAACGAAATCATACAGACTTCTTCCACCGTGAGCAATGTAGTAAAGAACTTCAACGAAGTAAAGAAAGTGTACGATCAGGGTAAGGAATATTACGACAAGCTAAAAGCTATCAACAACCTTGTGAAAGATGCCCGTAAAGTACAGCAAACCGTATTGTTGGTAGGTGATGTGTCCGAAATATATGTTCAGAACTTTGGAAAAATGATGAACGATCCCAATTTCACACCACAGGAATTGGTTGCAATCGGCAATGGTTATTCGGCACTGCTCAATGAAAGTACCGAACTGCTGAAAGAATTGAAGCAAATTATAACCTCTTCAAGCCTTTCGCTAAACGACAAAGAGCGTATGGATATTATTGATCGTGTGTACAAAGAGGTAAAGGATTACCACAGCCTTGTACGCTACTACACTAATAAGAACATTTCTGTAAGCTACCTAAGAGCGAAAAAGAAAAACGACGCACAGAGAGTTCTTGAACTCTACGGAACTTCTAACCAAAAATACTGGTAAAAATGGAATGGGATAATCTTCACGAACTCCTTCGTTCACTTTACGACGATATGATGCCGCTTGCAGGTGATATGGCGGCTGTGGCTAAAGGATTGGCGGGATTGGGTGCGTTGTTCTATGTAGCATTAAAGGTTTGGCAGGCTTTAAGCCGAGCCGAGCCTATCGATGTGTTTCCGTTACTGCGTCCATTCGCTCTGGGTCTTTGTATAATGTTCTTTCCAACCATCGTGTTGGGAACCATTAATGCAGTATTAAGCCCGGTAGTTACAGGAACTCACGCCATACTCGAAGACCAGGTGCTTGACCTCAACCAACTCCAGCAACAGAAAGACCAATTGGAATACGAAGCAATGGTACGAAATCCCGAAACCGCCTATATGGCATCAGACGAAGAGTTTGATAAAAAGCTGGATGAATTGGGCTGGTCGCCATCGGACGTTGGTACAATGGCAGGAATGTATATGGACAGGCAAGCCTACAAGATAGAGAAAGCAATAAAGGATTGGTTTCGCAATTTATTGGAAATACTCTTTCAGGCGGCGGCTTTAGTTATTGATACCATACGAACATTTTTCCTGATAGTCCTTTCGATACTGGGGCCAATAGCTTTTGCTATTTCCGTTTGGGACGGATTTCAGTCCACGCTCACACAGTGGATCACGAGATATGTCAGCGTATATCTCTGGCTTCCTGTTTCCGATTTGTTCAGCTCGATGCTGGCAAGAATACAATCCCTCATACTGGAAAGGGATATAGCAATGCTTGCCGACCCGACCTACATACCCGATACGAGCAATACGGTGTACATCATCTTTATGATTATCGGTATCGTTGGCTACTTCACAATTCCAACAGTAACAGGTTGGGTAATCCAAGCCGGAGGTGCAGGAAACTTTACTCGTAATGTAAATCAAACAGCGATGAAGGCAGGAAACCTTGCGGGTGCTGGTGCAGGATCTACAGTAGGAAACATCGGCGGTAAACTGATTAATAAATAACAATAAATCATTCAAAAAAATGGAATTTAAAACGCTAAGAAATATCGAAAACAGCTTTAGGCAGATAAGACTATATGCCATTGTGTTTGCGGTTCTCTGTATTGGCGTGGTAGGATATGCCGTATGGCAGTCCTACCGCTTTGCAGAAGAACAACGCCAAAAAATCTATGTATTGGATAACGGCAAATCTTTGATGCTTGCCTTATCGCAAGATGCAAGTATCAACCGACCTGTGGAAGCAAGGGAACACGTCAGACGTTTTCACGAGCTGTTTTTTACACTTGCTCCCGACAAAAACGCTATAGAAAGCAATATGAGCAGGGCATTCAATCTTGCCGACAAAAGTGCCTTCGACTACTATAAAGACTTGTCAGAAAAAGGCTATTACAGTCGTATTATATCAGGAAACGTACAGCAACGCATCGAAGTAGATAGTGTGGTCTGCAATTTCGATACCCATCCTTATGCGGTACGAACCTATGCAAAACAATTCATCATTCGGTCAAGCAATGTAACCAGACGTAACTTAATTACTTCCTGCTACCTAGTCAACTCCGTTCGCTCTGACAACAACCCACAAGGCTTCAATATCGAAAAATTTGCAGTCGTGGAAAACAGGGATATAGAAGTCATCGAACGCTAAAAAACAATCTTATGGAAACATTATCAGATTTAAACACGTTCGCAAAAATCCTTACAGAAAAAGGATATAACGGCTATTTTCATACGCAGGGTGCGTATGCCGGAAAGCTGAAAGAAAGTATCAGCGATTACCTTGAAAGCTGCCAAAAAGGTGCAGATACTTTGCCTAAACAAGACTTGTTGTTGACAGGCTACCTACAATGGTCGGGAGAAGACAAGCCAAGTGTAGAATGCAGTATGTGGGTAAATTATCTGAACGGCAAATTCTCACTCAACAGAATGGAGGTGGCAAGAAAAGACCAATTTGGGCAATTGCTAAAAAAATCGGAACTGACAAACCTCTCTTTAATAGTCGTACCCAATGCAGTTGAGGTTATTGCTTTGGTTAATGATGAACAAAAGCAAAATGTGGGTAAAATCTCCAAGCGGTTCAAGCTCTAACATCATCATAAAAAATTAAGAGTATGAAAAAACTAAGAGCAAATATGGATAGGTATTTTGATAAGCTCGACGAACGTTGGCAGGCATTGCCAGTGCGCAAGCAGCACCAATATACCCTGTACTTTTTTGTGGGATATCTACTGCTTACCGCAGGTGTAATTTTCAAAGTCTGGTACGATACCTCAAAGTCTGGAAACGATATGATCATAGAGCATATCGAAAATCCTGTCCTCAAAAAAAATGGAAGTCCTGCAAGATTGCAGGATAGTGTATCAACAATTTTAAAAAATCAAATTTATGAAAGAAAATGAGAACAAAAAATCGGTTGTTCGGGTAACGGAGGGGAACTCGACAGCAACTGCTGATGTGTTGCAAGACGGCACACAGAATAATAAGGAGAAGCTCAAAAAGCCCTTAATTTTCGGCTTAATGGCGATTGTTTTCGTGGGTTGTATGTACCTCATATTTAAACCATCCGAAGACAAAAAGACAATTGAAAATGTAGGGCTGAACGATGCGGTACCAGAGGCTACTGGAACTGGAATGCCTGCAGACAAAGGCAAGGCGTATGAACAGGAAATGCTCGAACGCAAAGAGCAGGAAAAACGCAATGCATTGGCTACACTTTCAGACTACTGGAATACAGAAGACAAAGAAGAGCCAACCGACGAACCGTTTAATGAAGAAGAGGAAAACAACAGCTTTGGCGGTAGTGGGAGAAATTCGGCAAGAAGCAGTAACCCTGCTTTGAACAGCTATCGAAATAGCCAAAGCGCATTGAGTTCCTTTTATCAAGATGATAACGCTGAAACAATGGAACTGCGTAAGCAGGTGGACGAATTGAAAGAAAAATTATCAGAAAAGGATGTGCCACCTGTGGCCACAGTTGATGACCAATTGAAGCTAATGGAGAAATCCTATGAAATGGCAGCAAAGTATCTGCCAAAAAATGCGAATACCGAAAATTCAACACCTGCTAATGGTGCTGTTCCGGATGCTGTTAGTGCTATGGCTACTAACCAAAAAGAGCATTTTGTATCGTTCACATCAGCAAGAAAAAATACAGTATCAGCCCTTTACCGTGAACCATCGGACAGTGCTTTTTTAGCGGATTGGAGCGAAACAAAGAACCGTGGGTTTTATACCGCTGGTTCTTTGGAACAAATGGCACAACCCAAAAACAGTATCAAAGCCTGTGTACACGATGCCCAAACAGTAGTTGGCGAAACAGGTGTGCGTTTACGATTATTAGAGCCTGCAAAAACACCGAGCCGTACCATTCCAAAAGGAACGATTTTAACGGCTAATGCGAAATTTCAGGGAGGGCGTTTACAACTAAAAGTTACCTCGATAGAACTGGAGGGCAATATCATCCCGGTAGATATAACCATTTACGATTTGGACGGACAGCAAGGCTTGTACGTTCCGTATTCGCCCGAAATGAATGCCCTTACCGAAATGGCAGGCAATATGAGCCAGACAGGCGGAACAAGCGTAATGCTCACGCAAAATGCTGGACAGCAGGTTGCCGCAGACCTTAGTCGTGGTGTGGTACAGGGAATTTCGGGCTATTTTGCTAAAAAGGTAAGAACCCCAAAAGTTACGCTGAAAGCAGGACATCAGGTCTTCCTTGTATCTAAACAATAATGTTGAATTCAAACAAATAAAACAATGAAAAATATTTTAAAAACCTTTTGGACAATTGCCCTCATACTCGGCTTTGCCGTACAATCTTTTGCACAAGACAGCATCAGAACTCCGCTTGCATTAGGCAAGATAGAACCGTATAAAATGGAAGTTACCTACGATAAAACTTCGCACTTGATTTTTCCGACCGCTATCCGTTATGTGGATTTGGGAAGCGAATATCTGATTGCAGGAAAAGCAGAAGATGCGGAAAATGTTTTGCGTGTAAAAGCATCTGTAAGGGATTTCGAACCTGAAACCAATTTTTCGGTCATTACCAATGATGGACGTTTTTACAGTTTCAATGTATATTACAGTTCCTATCCCGAGGCATTGAGTTATGACCTGCTCACAATGCAAAAGGCAGTAGACAAAGCTAACGGTAACGATGTGCTTTTTGAAGAATTGGGCAATAATTCGCCTTCACTGGCAGGATTGCTTTTGGAAACGATTTACAAAAATGATAAGCGTATTGTAAAGCACATTGGGGCAAAAAGCTTCGGCATACAGTTTATTTTGAAAGGTATTTATATCCACAACGGCAAATACTATTTCCATACGGAATTGAGAAATAAAACCAATGTGCCTTTCCAGATTGATTTTATCAATTTCAAAGTAGTAGATAAAAAGGTAGCCAAACGTACTGTAGTACAAGAACGCCCTATGATACCACTTAGAACATACAAACCTTTGGACGAGATTGGCGGAAAACTAACCGAACAAAACGTATTCCTGCTAGACCAATTTACCATTGCCGATGACAAGGTACTGTTGATTGAGATTTTCGAGAAGAACGGTGGCAGACATCAAACTTTGCAGGTCGAAAATTCAGACTTAATCAAAGCTCGTTTGATAAACGATATGCACCTAAAATTTTAATAACATTTTAATGCAATAATATGAAAAAGTATATCTATACCGTGATGTTCATTTTGATGGCCATCACGGTTACACAGGCACAAAGAATGCTCCCAAAACAGAAAGGACTGGAAGTAAGTACAGGTGTAGTATCCAACGATAAAATTGGTAATGATTATTACCTCAATATTGGAATGACCGTGAACGGTAAACATGGTAACTACCAGCTTTGGGCGTTGGAATACACGCACCAATACCACGACTACAAAGACCTCCGCATACCGCAGGAAACCTATACAGCCGAAGGTGGTTACAGTTTCTTTCTCTTGGGCGATGCCCGTAAAAACATTACGCTGAACTTCGGGATAACAGGTGTGGTCGGTTATGAAAGTATCAATCGTGGCGAAGCGATGTTGTATGACGGAGCAAAGATTTTGAGTGAAGACAATTTCATTTACGGAGCTGGTGGACGGCTAACTTTGGAAACGTACCTATCAGACCGATTTGTGTTGGTGCTACAAGGACGCACAAAAGTCTTTTGGGGTACAGATTTGGAACAGTTCCGACCATCAGCAGGTATGGGGTTAAGGTTTAATTTTTAAAACGTAAAAACGATGATAGCAATATTCAATAAATTCAGAATAGGATTAAGCTCAATATATGTATTGCTGGCAATCCTCACAGCTTCGGTAATTTTAGTATCTTGTAGCAAAGATGATGAACTCGAAATACAGAACGATTTTCCTTTCGAGGTAAACGTGATGCCTGTTCCCAAAGATATAGTCAATGGGCAGACGGTAGAAATACGCATTGCCATACAGCGAACAGGCAATTATAGCAACACACAGTATTTTCTTCGCTATTTCCAATTTGACGGACAAGGCACATTGCGGTATTACGATGAGCAACCATATTTACCAAACGATTTGTACCCGTTACCGACAGATCAGTTTCGCTTATACTACACTTCAACATCTGCCGTGTCACAATCTTTTGAGGTTTGGATTTCCGACAGCTTTGGCAACGAAAGAAAGATAAGTTTTCAGTTTAACAGTAGTGATTAAGGAGTTAAAACCTGCCAATCGGGCAGGTTTTTTTTATACCTTTACGCTTATGAAAGTGGAGATAAGAAAAGAAGTAAAGGAAGATTTCGGAACTGTTTTTGAGCTGATAAAAAATGCTTTTGAGAAAGAGGAATATAGCGACCACAAAGAGCAATATTTAGTCGAAAGTTTAAGAAGTTCCGATGCGTTCGTTCCTGAATTGTCGCTCATTGCAGAAGTGAACAATCAGATTGTCGGTTATATATTGCTTACCAAAATCAATATCATAGATGCCGATAGGAAAATAAATACCTCACTTGCTATGGCTCCGGTTGCTGTGTTACCGGAATTTCAAGGCAACGGTATCGGTGCAAAACTGATTGAAGCCGCACATCATAAAGCGAAAGAATTAGGATTTGGTTCTGTGGTATTGTTAGGACACGAAAATTATTATCCAAAGTTCGGTTATAAACTGACAAAAGAATTTGGAATTAAGTTGCCATTTGATGTTCCCGATGCCAACTGTATGGCAATTGAACTAACTGAAAATGCTTTACTAAATATCAGTGGTATTGTTCAATATCCAAAAGAGTTTGAAATTGAATAGAGGGACAAATATTTTTCATAAATTCAAAGAGTAGAATATAATAGCTTATTGTTATGGTTGCATCATTGGTTATAGGGATAATATTTTTGGTTGCAGGTTTAGGACTTCGCTATTGGCTTAACCGACGAAAGTTTTACAGGCGTGGTCCGATGGGAGCCGAAGGTTTTTCATCTTATGAAAGTTCGGTTTTCATTAAATTTATTGAAAAGGTTGGTAAATGGATAGCTTATGGATTGATTATATTTGGACTTTTATCACTTTGGGTTTATTCTCGTGAGAAAAAAGATAGGGAAATCCAAAACATGGAAATCCAGAAACAGAATTAATCATTTTTAAATGACAAAATCCTTTGATGACATAACCTTGCGAAATATATCTGACATTATATCAAATCTATTAACGCATACAAAAATCACAGAACATTTAGCTGGTGCTAATATTTCTCAATCGCAAATTGGTACAAACAAAACCGACAGACTTTTTTATGCATTAAAAGAAAAGCAAATACAAGACAATTGTGGAAATAATGTATTGGCATTTGTAGTTAGGTTATTAAATCCTAAAAGATATAATTCCGAAGACGAATTTGAAAGAGACAGAACAACTATCAATGAAAAATTAGTTTACGAAGGGATAGAAATTGATAAAACCGGACAACCCCGACTAGTTGAAAAGGCTAAAACCATTTCAGAAGCTAAAAGCAGGTCACTTAAAATCAAAGAAAAAGTACACGGTATCGGAGTTCATTCAGAAATTTTACCATACTGCGAAGCCGAATGGCTGAAAGAAAATTATTTTCACTCTATACTAGAAATCACAAAAAGTGTTGCGGAAAGACTTAGGCAGAAAAGTGGCTATACTTCAGATGGAGCAGATCTGGTTGATGATTGTTTTGCTTTAGGAAAAGACAAAAGACCTATGCTTGCTTTTAATATGCTGAATAATCCAAGCGAAGAAAGTGAGCATAAGGGTTTCGGCAACTTCTGTAAAGGATTTTTTTCTATGTACCGAAATCCAAAAGCGCATAACCCGAAAATATTAGAAGACACTCAACTTTCAGAAATGACTGAAGTATTGGTTGTAGCTACAATTATTCATAACAAACTTGATAACACTTACAAAACAGGACTTAAATAGCGCAAATCGGATAACCCAAAAGTTATCCGATTTTTTAACTTACAAATCGGTGCATATAAAAGATGAGAGTTTTAGAGGTAAATAAATTTCGTCTGGACTGTGTTTTATGTAATCTTCTTTATCATAGTCCCACATAAAGCCAGGTCTGATTAAAGTAAAATCGTTTGTTTTATTTACGTACTGAACGTAGCTATAACCCCAAGGCGATTTGTAAATAATTTGCCCGTTAACTGCTGATGCATCAAAGTTCTTATCTTCAATCTGTTCAATCACTTTTATAAACGAAGGACATAGTCTTTCGTAAAATATCTCTAAGTTTTTTTCAAATCCCTTTGTTCTGTTTTTCAGCTCGGAAATTCTAATATTAATTTTGGATTTTAATTCTACAAAATTGCTATTGAAATCATCTACATTCCTACAACCTAAATAATGAAGTGCATTTAAAGCCATAGTAAAAAAGTAATGTAATTCATCATCTTTCCATCGATTGTTAATTAAGCAAACAATTGTATTTATGAGTGCCTCTTTTTTTAGTTCCTCGATTTTCTTTTTTGTATAGTCAAATTCATACGCTTTAAATCCGCTTCTTGCCAGCATCAAAAAGTCGCCAATTAAGTTTAAACAACAACCCTTTACATTGTTATTGTCATAATCGTCTACAAATGGTAAATAACTGAAAAAATGGTGCGTGTCTTGTTCGTCATACTTTGCAGATTTCCCTCCGTATTCACTTATCAACTCAAGAGCGATTAAATATTTAGTCAAATCTGTAAGTGTAGGCCTATATGTTTTTGGTCGACTATTCCCATAGAGAATTTCTTGTTGGTAATTGTAAAGGTTATCAAAGTAGTTCATCAACTTTCTTTTTTCAGATTTAAGAATGACAAAAGAGAGGTTACGAACCGTTGCCACTTCTCCTTCCTCATTTCCATTTATGTTGCCTAAATCGTCTTCTTGCTCATCAATACTTATATCAGCTTGTTTATTTGTTGAAATTCCATTTAAATTGATGAACTTCAAAACATCTAAAACACGTAGGGAAAGAGAAGAGAGTAGAAGGTTTTTTTCAAATCCAGAATTTTCTATTGCTTTATAGGAAGAGAGATCGTAAAGTTTTTCAGGTTCTTTGTCATCATTCAGCTTTGTAAACGTGCTTCTCCTACTATCTAAAAAGCTGGCTCCTGTTTCATTTTCTGTTTCATCAAAGATTGCATAATGCAACAAGTCGAGAACTTTGCTCAGCTCTCCATTTTGGATTTCGCTATAAATTTTTTCAATTTCCTCTGTCTTTGGATTAGGATGCGTTTTTGCCAAGAGGAAATAATCTGAAATCAAAAGTTTATTAGAGATAATCTCTTCACTAATATTTGTCAATTGCACATATTGGAAAGTGCCTAATTCTAAATTGAGTTTTGTTTTTAGTTCTTTCTCATAATTTGAGAATGTTTTGGAATACAAAAATCGGTTTTGTTTATCGAAGAAAACAACCTTAAATTCATCGGTATAGGTGCCATTGGAATGAAGTATAAATTCATCATAAATCAACTCTGCCGATAGCAGTTGTAGTTTAAATTGATTATTCTCGATTATAGTTTCATAAATTGATTTACTTGTAGTCGTTGTAAATTCATCAAGGGTTTTACTATTGCTTGTTTTCAGTTTTATGCCTAATTGATTTAACAGTCCACCTTTTTCTGACTGAATAAGAAGTGAAACTTCTGCATTTGAATTTTTGCCCAATAATCCCAATCCTGCAGGTGTAATATTGGCACTACCGAACAAGCAAAACTCTTTTCCATTTTTTGTCTTGAAATGAATAATCTTCCCGTGAAGTTTTGATTTTGAGTTTCCAGATTTTGCATATTGGATTTTGCTTACGCCTGCATCACACCAATCGTAAAATGTAAACGCTTTGCTCACTTGCATTGCAGAAGGGATTAAACCACTTTCATCCAATATGACTTTTACTATGGCTGAAGGAAAAAGAGAATTAAGTTCTTGCAATACTTTCCCATTTTTGTCATAATATGGAGAAATGGTAGTTATTTCTACTACTTTCTCATTGCTAAGATGTTTTAAAAGTTCGTTCCAAATAGAAGTTGTTTCAGTATTAAACAGGAAAGCAACCTTCTCTTTTTGCGACGTTTCGAAAAATTGAAATGGTTTTGTCTTTGGCAATTCATTCAGCCATTTAGAATGTTCAAGTATCCATTTTGTAGTTTTTTCATTCATCTGTCCTTTAACTGACGATGAAAGAGTTGATAGATAATCCCAAGCTGACGAAAAGACTGATGAATTTTCGGTTGAACGAATATCAAAATGAAATGCTCCCCAAATCTCATCATTGTTGCCATTTCCAGAATTTGTAAGGTTTCCAGAACCAACAATAAGCAATCCTTCTTTTTCACCAAACAACATCCAAATTTTTGGATGGAATACTGACTTTTGAAAAACAGGATAAAGTGAATAACCGGCAGAAAGTTGCATTTCTTCTCCTGTCACTTGTTGCATTAACTCTGAATAATAATGTCCATCAATAAAAACGTTGATGTTTCTCACGCCACAAGAACGCAACCATTTCATTGCTTTCATTTCAAAAAAATAAAAGTCAAAGCTGAAGGTAGTAAGAATTGCAGAATGATATCTTCTGCTTCCTATCAATGTTAGTATGTTTTCTCTTTCTAGTATCATCAGTCAACCAAAAGTTTCTTATGTAATTGCGATAAAATCCTTTGGTCGTTGATTACCTGCAAATCAAACATTATGTTTTGCAAGGCGTTCATTCTTGGCGATGTGTTTCTTGGAGGAAATGTATCTATGAAACGGATGTATTGTTCCTCAATAAAAAATTTGTGAGTAGCCTGTGAGCCGTTGCCCATTTTTCTGAGTGCAACCATTGAGTGCCTGTAAATAATTTTGCGTAAAATAAATTGTTCAACAAAATCTTGAAGTGTATCGTTTTCTGCTGTGTGAACTGTCAAGATACCATCAACCATATTCCCATCCCTTTCTATCTTTTTTCTGCTCATAAATTCTTTCAATGGATGAAGTTGCTCTCTATTATTTTTGAATATTTGAAGCAAAAGAATAAAGCCATATTTTGCTACTATAACAGGGTCGTTTGTTCCATCAATTTCCTTTTTGATGTTTTCCTCATCTTCTGTGTCAGGGATTAACTCCAAAATTTCTGCAAGTGAACTTGTTGGCTCTGTAGCTTGCTTTAGCTCTTTGCATATTTCATTTGTAATACTGCTTGAAAATTTCTTTACAAACAATGGTAGATATTGGTCTTGTTGGAAATCGTAAAGATGTTGTAATACAGCCCAAAATATTGTTCCGCAACTGTACTGCCAATACTCATTTAATTGATAGCAGTACCAACCAATATTAGTTTCCGTTTCAGGATAACCATTTGTTCCCAATTTCTTTCGGTAACTTTCCAATAGAAATCTATACCAGTCGTAATTATTTTCATTTTTAACAGCTGTATTTAAGAGCGACAAAATTGTTTCCCTTCTGTGAAAAGTAAAACGTTCTTCCATTTCTTGACTTGGATCGTCTTTGTCCAAAAGCATTTCTACATATAGTTGCCATTCGGCATTTTCTGTTTGTATCGTATCAATCGCAAAATACTTTATCAGTTCTGAAATATCATCTTGGTAGAGTTTTCCTTTTTTGATATTAATATAAAATAACTCTTTTATTTGTGGTGACAATGATCCTTCAAAAGCCTCGGCTAATTGTTCCCCAGAAACTTTTTGTCTTGGGTGTGGTTTACTAATGTTGTAAATAACATCTCCATCATCATTTATTGCTGTAATAATTAAGGAAAGTGCCTGCATTGCTCCGTAATAATATTGTCCGAATGCACCGGATGGATATTTCCAATAAACATTTTTATCGGTATTGTCCTTGTCTGCTCCTTCGGCTAAGTCAAAATAAGTTTCCTCAGCTGTATTTATTAGGTTAGAAGCAAAGTTACTTCCTGTTATCTGTTGAACTCCTTTACGCTCGCTTTGCATAATTATGGCAATCATCAATTCAGCTCTGCGGATAAAACGATATTGTTCTTTTGAGTTGCCTTTCTTCTCGGTCTTGAAATAGAAGTCTAAAAGCCAACAATAAAACCCATAATAACGGAGACGATTAGTCAAATTGGAAATTCCAGGCAACATAGTGGCGTAAGTCGCTTCTGAGGTTGTTTGAAGGCCTAACGGGTCAAGTCCAGTGATTAGATTTATTGATGCTCCCCAAAACGGATAATTTGAATTGCCTTTTTGTAATACTGCCATTTAAAATTAATTTATCAGTAACCTATATTCTTCAAATTTACAAAATAAACTATCTTGAAATTTATATCGTGGCGACAAATACTGCCTTTCAACGCCAATCAATACAACATTTTCCAAGCCTTTACAAATCCTTGATAAATTCCACTTCCACAGCAAAATTGAGCAGATTATGGAAGTTATCGCAATACAAAAATCCGCATTGGACGGAATGACAAATGAACTGAAAGCACTTTTGGAATTGACCGAAAACGCCACTCGGAAATATATCCCGATTTTCAAAGAAGAAAAATGGTTAGATAACCAGGAAGTTTGTTTGATGATGAAGATTACTAAACGGACTTTGCAGACCTACAAGGACAAAGGGCTGTTACCTTATTCCAAACTGAACCGCAAGAATTATTATAAACTCTCGGATGTACAGGCTTTGCTCGAAGCCGGACAACCTTACAATACCAATGACAATGGATTTATTGACGAATGATAATGAAGAAATCATTTCCCATCAAGAAATGATATTGCTGTTGAGAAACCGTATCGAAAGTATATTAAAAAACTATCGTCCTGTAATGAATGGAGAAATTTATTTGTCGGGCGAAGATGTATGCAAACTGTTACACATTAGCAAACGCACTTTACAGCAATATCGTGATGATAATATCCTGCCGTATATTCAGATTGGTGGCAAAATTATTTATAAGGAAACAGATTTGATGACAATATTGGAGCAGAATTATATCAATCACAAAACTAATTCAGACTAAGCTTTTTTATTGCATTAATACATCTAATAGCAAGAGTTTAGTATCTTTGCTATGTAAAATATAGAAATACTTAAAGTGTTTTTGCTTTAAGTCCCACATTGAAAACTGGTAATTTTTAGACAACGGGACGATAAGGAAGAACGCTCATGCCATAGGCGTGGGCGCTCGCTTATTCGTTGTCGGGTATACCAGTGCCTCAATGTGCGGTAAGTGTAGTGGCCTGCGCTTTCTTTTTGTGCAGGGCTACATCAACTTTAAAAAAGTATGATGATATGGAAACTGGTACAGCACAAAAAAAAATTACACTCGCCTTTATCAATGATAAAAGCCCAATTTTAGATTTCATTTGTAAAGACCTCATTGCTTCAGGAACTGAAGTCTTATTTCGTTCAGAAAGCATGGAAGCTGGACTGTCACAATTATCTTCATTAAATGAACTCCCTAAAATTTGTATTATCGACCTTGATTTTTACGATAAAAACATACTGGTACAACTTCAGGGATTAAGAACAAAATATCCAACAATAAAACTGATTGCACATAGTGATATTGATGATGAGAAAGTGGGTAAATATCTTTTAGATATTGGTTTTTCAAGTTACTTGCTGATTGGTAATGATGCGGAATATTTTAGAAAAGTAATAGAAGCCGTTATCAATTAGGATAAAATTCACTAATTCTCATACAAAATACTAGCGATTTTTTTATCATTTAGTACAAACCTTATCTGCTCATATTTTTGAGTAGGGTGCATATCCTTTTCTGTAACTGGCGGAAAATATTTTACTCCAATAGTCACGTTTGGTAAACTAAAACTCCAAGATGACCTGATTTTAAAATTCTTACCACACAATTGTTGATCGGATGAGTTCAGATACTCTTTGAATTTTGAAAGCCCTTCGATTTCAAATAATGTTTTCCAGTTTTTACGAACTTCAAAAATGATATTTTCGTCAAGATTTTTCAGGATACTACTTTCATCGGAACTGTTACAGGCGTTTATAAAATCTCTGATGATTTTTCGTGGTTGTTTTTGAATTTCTCTGATTTCTTTCTTTTTGTTTTCAAGGTAAGTGCCAAAATCCTGATCCACTACTTTGGACAATTTGTAGTATCCTGAATGAAAAGCTTCTAAGGGAGATTTGTATAATCTATCAAAAAATGTTGCTTCATCAGGGTTATTGGTTTTAAAATGATCCAGAAGCAAAAAACCTTTTTCTTCAGTAGCACTGTTAACACCATCTGCAATATTTACAAAGTAGTACTGCTCTTTATCTTCGAACAAAACTTTGATTTTAGGGTTGAACTTTTCAAGCTTATTTACCGATGCTTTTACAAGATATTTCGTTTCATCCAAAGGATTTTCAATCCGTCTTCCCCAGCCATCAGTCGATAATTCTGATTGGTATCGGGATATTTGAACCCGTATTTCCTTCCGTCCTTTTTCGAGGTCGGTGGTAAATTCATATCCAGGAAAAGAATTGAGAATAGCCGTGTCTAATTCCCATTCCTCATAATCACTTGTGAAATTTATTTGATAGCTAAATTCATATTCCCGTATGTAAACCGGAAATTGGAACTTGTTCCCGACGATTGTTTGCTCTAATAAGGTAATATCGGATTTTCTGTTTACGGTTATTGAGATTTCAGTTTCAATCATTTTGAAATTTATTTTTACTGACAGTTTTAAAGTAATGCCATTTTTTTGTTCAAACCATTGTGCTTGAGAGTAGAAAGGAAATCAAGTGAAGACTGCTTAATCATTGTCGTCACCCAATTGGTCAATGTATTTCAAAATTAGATTTACTTGTTTGTCCTCGGATTTTGTAGAGGATATTTTTTCAATAATTTTGATCCTATCTTCTTTTGGTAATTTATTGAACGATTTTAAAACACCCGAATTTCTAAAAGTATCTAATATTTCTTTTTCTGTAATCGGCTCCTTTGAAGTCAATAAGTAAAGTGTCACAGTTACAGTGTCGCCACCACTTTTGCTGATTGCTTTCCTGATTTTGTCATTAATTGAAATTAGCTTGTCTTGTCCTCCAATCGTAAACAAATTAACACTGTCAATTGTGTAGTTGTCAATTGTACCAGATACTTTCAATGAACCCCATTTTCCTACGATATGTTTAGTGTTAGGTACTTGGATGTGATATGTCCAAGCACCTTTACCTGCTTCATATTTCAATTCGAGTTCCTCGTCCTTTACTAAGTATTTCATCTTTTATGACCTGTATTATAGCTTTACCGCTAACCCCATAATTTAGAAAATTTGGGTATTTTGTATAGGAATTAGTCTATTTGTTTTAAGGACAAATTTAATGAATTAGATGCTAGGGTTATGGCAAATATTCTATTATAAACCATCATTAATCAGGCGACGTTCTTTTGCTTCTTTTCTTTGGTCGCTGTGTGAAAAGAAAAGAAATCATTACCAAAAACAAAAAATGGGATACTGAATATCCCACGCAAAAAACTCGCAACCTGTTTGGTAAAATGTAAGGAAAGGGAATTGTGGGCCGGTGCATTTTTGCAAAGTGATTGCATCCGCTTTAAACCGCAAAAATGCGTTTCCGACCGTAGGAAGGAATTGCATTTTTGCCACCCGAATTTTCGGGTCAGGCGACTTTTATCGGGTGGGTTCGGAAATCTTTCAAATTGTGAAAAAATCCCCTGTATTCGGTCATTCCCCTACGAAACAAGTTCCACAACAAGGAGCAACCCATTTGTGTCAATGATGAATTGATAAACAAATCCTGCTTTTCCAATGCTTCGGCAAGTGAGCAACTTGGCGTATTGTCCTCTTGCTCGGATTGCTTCAACAATTCGCCAAATTCATCGGTAACAAATGGCAGGCTTGCCACCGTTTGGTATTTCTCTGAATTGGGTTGCTTTATCTCTCCGATAGTAGATAGTAGCACTTGTCCTGTATCTTGGCTGTTGCCAAAATCCAACCAATATTTTGGCTCATCTTGGTAATGTCTGCGGTAGCTTATTTCTTTAAGGATTTCAGCAACACCAAACCTCGCCTGTACATTGTCCACACATGTAATAGTAATAATTGCCCTTGCTTTTTCGGGTGGTCTTCCAAAATTATCTTTTTCAAATTTTCGGGTTTCGGCTTTCCAATTTGTACCTGCCCAACGGTTGCAACGATTGATTAAAGCAACGGATTTGTATAATCCTGTTTCACTTTCTGCAAAACGCTGTCTGCCCAAATTGGCACTCGTGATAACATCATCATCCCAAAGGCGGACTTGCAACCCTGCGTGTCCTAATGCTATCAAACTTTCGTTTATTTCCATTAAGGCGGTCAATACTTTTGAGCCTGTACCACCTGCTCCGATAAGGTTTACCGAAATCGGATTGGTAGGGTTGAGTAAATAGTTGTCCGTAAAATGAACTGCTGTTTTTGCTGTATTCATCACAATAGATTTTTAAGGGTTTTGTTGTTCTTTTTTAATATTTCTTTCGGAAAAGGTTTATCCGTATTGATAAGGTCTTTCCAAAGGTTTACAATGTTTGTTTTAGTCAAGTTTTCGCATAAAGAATGGCTGAAATAGGAATTGAAAAAATAATCTTCCCACGCCAGTATAAATTCCTCAACCGAAGCCGAATTTTTAATATCTATGCTTACCGTACCCATACATACATTGCCCTTTTCGTAGATATTGAAGAAAGGTGCATAATGCAATGGCGTTTTCTCGGTGGGTCTTCTGTCATTTGCCAAAGCAAATACTGTAAGACTGTTTTTGCTCGCTAACCATAGCATTGGCGGTACTTGTGCCATTCCGTTAGGTATGCCCAAACTATCCACAAAATACAGTTTCCGTTGTTGTGTTTTGGTGTACCAAAGTACCGTACCTTTTTCAGCATTTTGATTGATACGTAGGATATTGGTCGGTAAAATTCCTTTTGGTTTTAAAAATGCTTGGTTCTTTTCTTCATCGGTCTGTAAGGACTTTGCTAAAATATTGGCTTCTTCTACGGTTAATGGATGGGCATTGATAGGCGTTCCGTTGCTGTCCATATCAAAATGCTCCACGTACATATCGTTTTCTGTTCCTTTGGTTTCATAGAAAACCAAAGCGGATTTTGCATAGTACAATGTTCCAAAATGGTCTTTTATATCTGTTGTTGTATTCATTTTTCTATCGTTTTGTATTCGTATAATATTCCACTCAAATCATTCAATAAACCAAATAAACGGTTCTCAAAATCAAGATTGGCTGTTGGTATTTCGCTTCCGTCAAATCGCTTGGAAATAGTTGGCTCTTCCATTGCTCCGTACTCGTTAAATTCATTGTTGATGGTATCGGAAAGGCTTTCGTATAACCAACCTTTGGTGTCTGCAATAAATGAAATGTATTTTTCCATTCCGATTATTTCATTCTCGTCATTATCATAAGGGTCTTTTTCGGGCAATGTTGCGTTGCTAAAAATAGTGGTGTTCGGATATTCTGTGCAAAGGGCAAACGCATTACAAGCCACTTGCCAACATTCCCTGTCGAACGTATCAACACTTTTAAATCGGTTCAAACGCTGTTTAAATACCTTTAGATTGCTTCGGTTAAATAGCTTCTGTTCCATCTTTTCGCCAATATATTCGGCATTTCTCAATCCACTTTTATAGCTTTCAGTTTCTTCCGTTTCCTCGTCCTGTTCCACCCAATCGTTCATCATTTCGTAAAGCCAATACAAGTAACTTTCTTCCTGTCTGTAATAGGGAATTTGTGCAATGTGGTACAGATAACTACATACTGATATTAAAAGCTGTGCAGTCTTTTTACGCTTCGGGTCTTTGAGCATTTTAAAAAGCGGTACAATAGGAATGTAATACAAGGTTGTTCCTGTGTTGTACCGTTCCTCACTTGTAAAGTAGGTTTTCGTACTGTCCTGTATCAATTTAAAACCATCCCAATTTATATTGGTACGTTTTGCTTTGGCTTCCATATCCCACATAGCCAATACTACATTGTAGGGAAACTTAAAACTGTGGGTCTGCATTGGCTCAATGCTGTAATGCTCGGCAAGTTGGGAAAGGGACTTGTAAAAATCCCTTTCCGTTTTCTGACAAGCCTGAACAGATGGTGCTGTTTTCAGTTTGGGAAGAAACGTACACTTTAGAATACCATTGGTAGCATTGCTATTGGTACGGATTTCTGCTTGTCTTTCTGCACTTGGTTTGCATCTTTTGGTCTTTGTAGCCAATTGGCGAACTCGCCCAACTGTCGGTGCAATTGCCGTTGTCGTTTCTGTTCGGGTATGCTGATTGTTCCCGATATAATGTTGCGTTGCATAATTCATCGTTTTAAAATTTTGATTTAACCTTTCGTTCCCATTACGCTTTCAAATTTGTACTCTACTGCATCATCCTTGATTTGCGGTGCAGATGCTTTTGCAGTTGTCAAAATCGGGTACATATTGGCGTAAAAATTCATTACTGCTTCCACGCTCCAACGTGGTTCGGGGTCGGTCAGTCTGATGTCCTGTCCTTTATCTTTGAGTATAAAAACTCTCTCTAATTGCGTTGCTAATAACATAACTTTCTAATTTTGGGGTTAACACTTTTATTCTTCCTCGTCCGCTTCATCAATAGGATAATCGGCAGTAACTTCTTCCATTGTTCCGAAAAGGCTCGGTGTGGCGAACTTGTCGGATAATGATGTTTTGCGTTTGCGTATCTCGTCCGCTTTTTCGGGATACTCCGTCATATCGGGTACTTTCATCCACGCTTCACGGAATTTACCCTCTTTCTCCAACTCGTCAGCCTTTGCCATAGCATCTTTAAACTTCTTGTCTTTGGCTTCCTGTTCTTTCTTCTGCCTGTCGGCTTTTTCTTTTTCTATTGCGGAATGCTTTTTAACTTCTTCCAATTGCTTTAGGAATTTTTCCATATCCACCATTAAGCCTGATACCTTTTGTATAGGTGTGCTAATCTGCTCAAAAAATTCCTCGTCAAACTCTTGGGGTGTGGCGTTAAATGTCAATGGGGGAATACCGTTTTTGGCATTATCTCCGCATTGTTCGTTGTTAAGCAATACCGTTACAATTAGGTTGCTTTCTATTCCTTTTGAAATGTTCAGTTGTAAAACTCCTGTAAAGTCCAACTGCTGTATCTGATTGAAAAAATTTGTATTCATCGTTCTTAAATTTTAATTGTTATTACTTTTTTCTCTTTTGAGTTTCTCGTGCATATCTGCCCAATATTCCTGTCTTTCCTTGTCTGTTTCTCTTGGTGGGTCGTGCTGATATTCTTTATACCAACCTGTTTGTTGAATAGCTTTTATGAGGTCGGTAACTTCAATCCAATTCCCTTTTTTGTCTATGATTTTCATCGTACTTGGCTTTAAGTGTTATTTGCTGATTTCCGCTATTTGGTCAATCCTGCCATAAATGATACTTCTAAGACTTGTTTTGTCGGGAGCGTTGTATTCTGCCCAACTGCCGTACTGCTTTACGATATAGGATTTTAAAACATCCTCAAAACCAAAACGATAACCCATAAGCGGGACGGCTCTTTTGAAATAGGCGTTTCGGTTTACTGCTTCGGCAAGCCAATTTTTTTCGGCTCGGTTCAATTTTTCGCCTTTGTTCAGTTTTTCCCTTAATAGGTAAACCTTTGCATTTTGTAGAGTTGCCAATTCGGGTACATCGTGGCGTACAAACTTTGTGGCTATTATTGTTACTATTTCCATTGTGGTAGATTTTAAGGTTGCTGATTTTTGATTTTTCGCTCCAATAAGGTTTCCAATATCTCGTAATCACTTTCGTAAGTTTCTCCTTCGAAATGGTAGGTGTCCGTTTCTTCATCAAACCCGTATTGTTCAAAATCTTCGTCTTCCAAATAAATATCTGTGAGTAGCTTGTCATAAAATGTTGCCCTACCATATATAAGATTGCCCATTTCTTCATAATCCTGTGTAAAGTTCACTTCGTAATGTTCCGCTATCTTTTGAATTACTTCTATATTGGGCGACCATTTTGTTTCATACTGAAATTGCCCTTCATCGCCTTCATTCCAATAGATATTGAAGAAATAACCACCATTATTTTTAGAAATAAATTCGGGTAGTTGCCCTTCTTCGGTTTTTTCTTCCTTTTCCTTCATTGATTGAAAAAGTTCCTGTATTGCTGTGATTGTTTCGGGTTTCCCCTCGAATACAACTGTATTACTGCACCAATTTGCCATAACTTTTGTTTTTAGTAGGCTACCACCGATTAAAGCGGTAGCCTGTTGTTATTTAATTAAGGTTTAGGATTTCTGCACCATCTAAAGCAAAACCATTACACAATTCAAATGCTTTCTGTGATTTGAGTTGAGCAGTGCCACCCAATACAATGCTCTGCAACTTGGCTTCATCATTCTTGTAATTTCTTACGTTCTGATAGTAACCTGTAACCGCATTATAAGCTCCGAACAATGTTCCTTTTGTCGTATCCATTTGTTGGGTGTCGCTTATCATTGCGTATGCAAAAGCATCTTCAACGGTGTTTTTGAACACGGTGGAAATTTCATCTTCTGCATCTTTTTTGATAAGGTCAAGCGTTTCCTTATTCGGGCAAAGTGCCAATTGGATTAGCTTTTTAACTTCACTGTCTGATACCTTTACTTTTGCCCACTCATTAAAAATGCCCTCTAATTGGTTGCTCAATGTGTTGGCAAGTCCCATAATCTTGTGAGCGTTCTCGATACGTCCTTTTGCTCCCGAAGTGTGTTTGATACGGACAACATTAGTCATACTGCGTAATGAAGCGTTTAAGGTATTTTGACAAACAATTCTGATAGGCGTGAATGCGGCTGTGATACTTCCGCTACCATCGTGCGAAGTGGTAAGGAAAATGTACTTTTCCGTAACATCATCGCCATTACCCACACGAATATAGTCAGGCAGTTTGGCTGTGATAAAAATGCGTTCACCGTTGCCTAATGCTCCTGCGGTTTCATACAGAATGCCCTCGCCACCGCCTACAATAGCATCAAATAAATTAAAGGCTTCACGGTTTTGTACGATGTGGTAATCCTTACCGACTACGCCCAATACGGCATTGTTATCGGTGCGAATGTTGGCGAAATAGTTAGGTACTTCCAATTCGCTACTGCCTATCTCTATGTCGTTAGCCGTTTCGATAATGCCCGAACCTTTGGTAAAAAGTGGGGATTTTACGACTTCGTAATCTAATCCTGCGTGTTTGATAGCTTCCTCGCTTGTTGGGTATTGCTCCACGATTTGCCCTAAACCGTGCCACGCTTTTTGCTGAACGCTGAAAAATGAATAACGTCCTGTTCTCTCGTTGAAATTGATATTATGTGCCATAATGTTTAAAATTTTGATATAAAAAATGGATTGAATGTTCTTGATTAAAATGGGAGGTCGTCTTCTGCCTTGTTATTGTTTGTGCTTGTGGTAGCTTGTGCCGTTTCCGATTTTTTGCCACCGCCGTGCAATTTGATTTGTGAGGTATGGAAATTCAATCCTGCTCTTGGCTCTCCATCATTACCTGTCCACGCTCTTGTACTTACTCGTCCCGATAGTTCTACCAAAGTGCCTTTTGTAAGTAGCTTGGCTACATTCGGGCTTATCCAATAGGAGCAGTCGAAATAGGTGGTTTGCTCTATGCGTTCGCCCTGCTTGTTACGGTAGCTGTCGTTGGTCGCTACTGAAAAGTTTACTACTTGTTTGTCCTGTGACGTTGTGCGTACTTCCGCATCCCTTGTCAGTCTTCCTGTGATGTTCATATTCTTTAATTTTTAGTTATTGATTTTGATTTTTTTTAGATTTATTCGGCAATGAGAGGAGGTGCTGTTTCGTTTCATTACCATTTCCAATGTTTTTAATTTTCGTATCTGACATTTTTTTTATTCGTTTAAAGAGCCGGAGTATGCTATGTTTCGTTTCACGAGCATAAAAGGTTCGTGTTTAGCAACACCAAGGTTTTGGAAAAAAATACTACCCAACGGGTGGAGATTATTTTCCAAACTTGCTTGACCTTTGTGATGCGTGAAGAACACGGAAATACCTTTGCTCTTGAAATGGGACAAAAAAGCATACGGGTCTTTGGATAAAAATGAATGTGGAAGCCAAGAAGATGGCATTGAGAAATGGTTTAAAGTGAATTGAAATAACACTTCCAATTCGCTGAATTTTTAAAACACTTTTTTAAAGCGGTGGGGCTATCAAAGCCACACTAACAGAGGATTAGAAAAATGTATTTGTGTGGGAGGCATAGATGGCAACATTTTTTAATCTTCTGTTCCAGAAGTAGCCGAAAAGCTCTTTTACAGAAAGGGAATAGCAGAGCGAAGTAAATGTGCTTTGGCTATAAAATATGGGCATAAAAAAAGCAGAACCGTTAAGTTCTGCTAGTAATTATCAAATTGTGATTAACTATATAACCTGTAAAAACGCTTCTTCAATCTCCTTAAATTTAGGAGCTACCAAATCCATATCCTTACTAATCTTTTGGCTGGTAATTTTAGCATAAATCTGTGTAGTTGAAATGTTTTTATGTCCCATCATTTTGCTAAGGCTTTCAAGAGGTACGCCTTCGGTCAAAAACATCGTTCCAAATGTGTGTCTTGCGGTGTGAAAAGTTACTTTTTGTTCTGTAATAATTTCAGCTTTTTCAATTAATTTGCCAATGTGAGTATTGCAGGTTACATTGGTTGGAACTGGAAAGATAAACTCATTACGAGTGCTACCGAGGTATTTTTCTATGATACGTTTTGGGATTTCCATTAACCGAACATTAGAAGCAATATCTGATTTTTTTCTTCGGCTGATGATCCATTGATGGCCATCGAAGAAAGACTGAATATTGTTCCTTGTCAGTTTTTTAATATCCGCATAAGCAAGTCCGGTAAAACAACTGAAAATAAAAAGATCTTTCACAAGCTCATACCGTGGGTGGGGCGGTACACACATCATCAGTTTTTCTACATCTTCTTTAAGAATATAACCCCTGTCGGTTTCTTCCATATTAATTTCATAATCTTGAAACGGATTATCACGTATCAAACTTTTTTTAATAGCCAATTCCACCAGACTTAGCACAGGCATCGTGTAAACCCAAACCGTATTATGTGTAGACTGTAAATCGTACCGAAGATAAAAATCAAATTCCCTAATAAAATCTCCAGTCAATTCCCGAAAGGCCATATCATCACGATGATAGCGTTCTTTGATAAAAGCGGTAAGATGATTATAAACCGTGATGTACTTGTTGTAGGTGCTTTGTGAACGTTCTTCCTTGTCAACCAATTTTTTAAATTCCTCATTTTTATCGTTAAAGACTTTTAGAATTGCATCATCCATTACACCAACACCCAAGAATGAGAGCTTTACTTTTTGGGAAGTAGCAAAGCCCTCGTGTTTCAGCATATCTTCATAAATTTTGTCAATACGCCCACGTATGTTATCCAACTTTTTATTAATATTTAAAGCTGTTGCGCTTTTGCCCTCAACTCTTCCATATTTTAGATCCCAATTGCTTGGGTCAATTTCTAACTTTGTCCCGAAAGTTTTAGGTGTTCCGTCAATGGTAATACGTGCCATAATCGGAGCATTACCATTTTTTTTCAGTTCGTTCTTTTTCAAGTAGAAAAGCAGTTTGAACGTTGATTTTTTTGTCTGCGTCATAACTCAAATGTTTAATGTTTAAAATTAATTTACATTGAGTTACAAGGAAATATAAAAATAAGTGCAAAACACTGAAATATAACCGTTTAAACTAATAAGAAACCTCTATTAATCGGTAACGAATTAGTAACTTAACTTTGTCATTTCAAGCCCAAAACCTATCAGACACCGAGTTCCAAATAAAGACTACTTCTTTATAAAACATTGTATAGCAACGGATTTAATCGTTTTGCTTAACTTTGCTTTTTACTAATCTTTTTTAAAGAAAATAACGACATATGAAACACTTATTTACTTTCATCTTACTTTTTTATTCTTTATTAGTAAATGCACAAAGAGAAGAAACTTTAAATAATTGCGGTACAGAATATTCGTTAGAAAGAAATTATTATAGCCAGTTTGAGCAATTCTATCAAAATCAGATAAAATTAAAATCTAAAAATCCGGTAACCTATTACATTCCTGTTGTTTTTCATATCATACACATTGGTGAGCCTCTTGGTTATGGTTCAAACATTGCAAATATCGAAGTGCACGAAGCTTTAGAGCGTTTAAACAATAATTTTAAAAACAACCACAATCATCCAAGTAGCGGCAACACAAACATACAGTTTGTATTAGCGACCAAAGCGCCAAACGGATCTTGTTCTAATGGTATCAATAGAGTGAATTTTGGTAGTAATCAAAATTATGTTGAATATGGAAATGCCTATAGAACTACAGACAATGGTGTAGATGCAGCTACGATAAGAAGTTTATCTAACTGGAATCCTACGCAATATTACAACATTTTGGGTAGTAAATAAAATTACAGCAGTGCCAGGTGTAGGTGGTTATGCGTATTACCCAACGGAACATGGTACTGCACACGACGGTACATTCATTAGTTATGAATATTTAATTACAGAAACTGGTAAGACACTTACCCATGAATTAGGTCACAGTTTAAATTTAATGCACACCTTTCAAGGGTCAATAGGAACAAGCTGCCCAGTGCAAATAAATGGTTGTGGTGCAGATGGCGATTGCATATCAGATACACCACCTCACTCAGTAAATCATGCCGATGATTTAGTTTTAAATGCTCCAAACAATTGTTCAGGAAATAACGACTCTACTTATAAGCATAATTATATGTCTTATGCAAGAGTTGCATATTGTAATGTATTTACGCCTATGCAGATTACAAGAATGCAAAGTGCTGTTACTTTTTACAGATCTTCGTACTTACCAGCTACTAATAGCGTTTTTAAAATGACACAAAAACCACAAGCTCAATTTTATATAAATGAGAGCAATTCAAATTATAAACAATTCTTTTGTGCTGGAACACCATTAAATTTAAGGAATTCTTCTACTTGCTTTTTAAACACATTTAATAACACCACTTTAGCAAATTACACCAGCAAATGGGTTGTTGCCAAAAATGGACAAACGTTGTATACATCCACTAAGCCAAACCCAACGATCACTTTAAATCAGCCAGGTGCTTACAGTATTACATTAACTGCAAAAAACAACGTTGGAACAAGTACTTTAACTAAAAGTATAGAGATTGTTGCTAATACTAGTAACAGTTATTGCGCTCCCACATCATTGAATGTAGGATACTCACGTGTTTCAATTAACAGTATAAAATTTTACAATATATATAATACTACAGAAATAGGTATTAATGATGGTTATAAAGATTTTAGTTGTACACATATAACACAAGCACCTTATGATAAAATAAACAGTATTGAAATTATTGTTACTAGTAATCAAGTTTATTTTAATCAAATTTTACATGGTTATATTGACTATAACGACAATGGAATATTTGAAACAAACGAATTGATTTTTCAACAAAAAGTGCCATCGATGGTTAATAGTATGGCACACAACCTTAAACATCAAACGGTTTTAACCACAGATTTCACAGATTTACAGAGATTTACAGAGATTTTATTCTATTGTCATCGGGCTAAATTGATCTTTTAAAAAGCAATCAAAAAATCAAACATCTAGCATCCTACATCCTACATCCAACACCCAACATTTACCCTACAACATTTATAGTATGTGTTTAAAAGTTGGGGACTAAACAAAAATTTAATATTATAAAGATTTTTTTAAATCTGAAATAAATTCATCTACAACATCTTCATTTGTTGCCCATGAAGTTATCAACCTTATGGCAATATTATCATCATCAATTTCTTTCCATTGATAAAAAAGATATTTGGTTTCTAAACGCTTGATTATCTTTTTTGGCAAAATAGGAAAAATTTGATTAGTAACAGGATCGTTTAAAAATAAATAACCACATTCTTTAACTGCATCTGCGATTTTCAAAGCCATTGCGTTTGCGTGTTTTGCCAACTGAAAATACAAATCGTTTTTAAACAACTCTAAAAACTGTACACCCAATAGGCGGCCTTTTGCCAATAATGCACCTTTCTGCTTCAACACATAATCAAAATCGGGAGCTAACGATTGATTATTAAATACAATGGCCTCGCCTAGCAAAGCTCCATTTTTTGTACCTCCGATATAAAAAACATCGGTTAGTTGAGAAATATCGGATAATGTTAAATCGTTATTTTCTGCCATCAATGCATTACCCAAACGTGCACCATCCATAAAAAGCAGTAAATTGTTGGATTTGCAAAACCTTGATAGTTCAATTAATTCGTTCTTACTATAAACCGATCCTATTTCGGTAGTGTTTGAAATATAAACCATTTTAGGCTTTACTACATGCGGGCGTAAATTATAATTCTTTAGAACAGAGCAAATTGCTTCAGGTTTTAATTTACCGTTTACTGCTTCCACAGTAATAATTCTATGTCCGACAGCTTCTATCGCTCCAGTTTCATGTGAAAAAATATGACCTATGTTTGTACTGATAACCGCTTCATGAATTTTTAATAAAGCTGAAATAACCAACAAATTACTCTGAGTACCACCAGAAACAAAATATATTGAAGCATCGTGATTTTCTAATTTTTTTCGAAGAATTTGCTTGGCTTGAAAAGAATACTCGTCTTCGCCGTACCCTTGTTGCTGTTGTAAATTGGTTTCAATAAGTTTTTGAAGTATGTTAGTATGTGCGCCTTCGGAATAATCATTTCTGAAATTATACATGGAATAATCATTTAGTTGATCAAAACTAATTCTTTTTAATTAAAGTATTGATGTTATACTTACTTCTTAATGAAATTTTAGTACAAAAAAATATTTTTTATAAAAACAGTAAAAACCAATTCAAACTAAATTATTTTGTGTTTAAAAATTATTGTTTTTCGATAATTTCTATATCTTTGTCAATAAATAATTATTAAAATTCAGAAATATGAAATCTTTACGTTTATTAGATTTAATCATTACAATTCTTTTCTATTCTATGTTAGGAATAGGTATAATTACCTTTGGTGTATTTACTCTTTTTTTATTTGGAATTGATCTAGGAGTTAACACATCAACAACTTTTTCAGATAAAAATAAACTTCCTATGTATTTGTTCCTTTCAAGTATATTAATTTTCTATGCTTCGTATGTATATTCTCTTTTTTTATTCAAAAAGAATATTGATTCTTTTATAAAATTGCAGTTATTCACTAATCAGGTAATACGAAATTTTAAAGTCATGGGAATTATTTATTTGGCTGGTTACTTAATTTCTGTCATGTCAAAATCGATTCTTCCTTTTTATTTTAATGATTTGAAAGGATATATCGGAGTAGATTATAATGAAAATTCATTAACCAATTTATTCAATTTTCCACTAAACGGATTAATCATCGGTTTGTTCTTTTTAGTATTAAGTAAGGTATTTCAAATTGCTAAAATTCAAAAAGAAGAAAACATAGAACTAAAACAAGAAAACGAACTAACTATATAATATCATGAAAAAAATAATCACTCTTTGTTTTACATTCACAACAATTTTAATGTTAGCACAAAATACGCAACACAGTAAAGTTATCGACAGTTTGTTACAGGCATCGATAAAAAAAAGTAATATTCCTGCAATGGCAGCCGCTGTAATTACTGGCGATAATGTATTTTATGGAACAGCCGGAACCATTTCAAACAAAAGCAACGAAGCTGTTACTGATAAAACCTTGTTTCATATAGGATCAAACACCAAAGCGTTTACATCGTTTCTGGCATTTCAACAAATCGAAAAAGGAAATTTATCCTTAGAAACTCCGTTTTTCTCACTTTTCCCTGATTTAAAAAACGATAAAAACTCGTCATATCATTCCATAACCTTAAAAGATTTATTGTCGCACAACGCACAAGTTCAACCATTCACAGCAGGTTCGGAATTTCTATCATTAAAAATAAATGCAAAGACAACCGAATCAAAACGAGTAGAATTTGCACAACAAGTTTTAACACAACCAGTCGTAGAAAAAGGAACTTACTCAAATGCGGGATATGTGTTAGCTGCGATGATGATTGAAAAATCGGCAAAGAAATCGTACGAAGATTTATTGACAGATTTTATGAAGCAGCAAAATTGGGATTACAGTTTTGGATTTCCAAATAAAAAAAGCTTGAATCACGCTTGGGGACATTGGGTTGAAAATAACGAATTGACAGCCTTACCACCAACGCATTCATATAAATTAGAAGATTTTATGCTTTCGGCAGGCGATTTATCAATGAATATTGTTGATTATGCTGCGTGGTTGCAGCTACATTTAAAAGGATATAATTCAGAAACAGGCATATTAAAACAAGAAAACTTCAAAAAAATGCACTTCGATGTTGATAACTACAGCTATGGTTGGGGAAATGCCGTTCAAGGAACTCAAAAATTGAGTTTTCACGATGGTACTACAGGCACTTTTTACACACACGCCATTTTAATTCCTGAAAATAAATTAGGAATCACGATTTTTGCAAACGCTGCCGATGAAAAACATGTGGAAGCTATTTACGAAATGCAGCAGCAGTTAATTTCACAATTCAAAAAAATAACAAATGGCAATAATAGTAAACCTTGATGTGATGCTGGCAAAACGCAAAATGCAGTCGCAAGAACTGGCAGACAAAATTGGTATAACAACTGCCAACTTATCTATTTTAAAAACGGGTAAAGCAAAGGCGATTCGTTTTTCTACTTTAGAAGCTATTTGCAAAGAACTGAACTGCCAACCAAGTGATATTTTAGAGTATATTCCAGATACAGATTAAAAGTAGTTTACTAATTTTATAGAAAAATGTGTTTAAGAAATTTCCTAAAACTTAAAATCTTTTCATTTATATTTTTGAGTTACACAAGTTATGGGCAGAGTTGCTACTGTAAGGATAACAAAGAATTAAGCTCAATCATAAATTGCGAAAAATACCATTTCAGTAATGGTAATTCTATTAATTGGACTTATGATTGCAATGGATCGTATTTGATTTTTGAAAATAAAGAAGAGAGTAAGATTTTGTTTGATCTGGAAAAAGAACTAATTGAGCTTACTGGAAGATTGGGATATACATATTGGCAAGAATTTAAAAATTACTTTATCATTACCAACAAACCCTCATCGGGAAGTCAACCTGCTGAATATATTTTATTTGATAAAAATTCGGGCGAAAAGATTAAAGAATTAGGAAATGAGTTAATACAAAATGAAGATTATGTTGTTTTTGTAAATTTTTATGGAGATGATTTTTATATCATTCTTTTCGATAAAAATTCAAATCAATTAAAACAACAGAAATTACCAGCAGAAATAATTGATAAAAGTGTAGAAAATTCAAATCCTTTGCATTTAATAGAAATTTTCGATAGGCCAATATTAAATGATGAGAAAATAGTATTAGAACTTAAAAACTCTAAAGAAAATAATAAAGAAGAAAACATTAAACTTGAATTTTCAATTGATTCTTTCAATGATATGATTGATTTAAAAAAAATAAATACCATTTCAAAAGCACTAAAGAAACAAAAAATAACGATTTCATTTAATGAGGATATCGATTCATCAAAATTAGATATAAAAATGATTGATGGTTTGGGTGGTTGGCATACAACTATTTACAACATCTTTTTAAATAATGAATTAGATATTAAATCATTACCAAAATCAAAAGGTATATACAAATTGAATATTAACTATGGCGATGAACTTACATATACTGAAATCTTTATTTATTTAGGAAAAACAGATTATGAAGAATTACAATTCAATTTTTATAAAGAAAATGATAGAATTTTCTGTAAAATTAGTTCTAAAATATCCAATGAATTAAATAAAGAAATAGTTCTAAACCCTTTTTCTGATGAAATTAAAGAACTATTCCAGGAATTAAAAAAAATTGAATCAAGAGATCAATCCGCAAATTAAAAAACTTCAAGAATGTTTAAAGAAAACCCAAAGCTACATATTCCTGAAAACAACACCATAATCTGGAAGTATTTAGATCTTTCTAAATTTCTGGATTTATTGCTGTCTAAACGAATGTTTATGGCTCGATCTGATAAATTTGAGGATCAGTTTGAAGGTACTTTTAGTGAACCAACTTATGAAGAAATTAAAAAACTGCTGGCTGATAATCCGGAATATTTAGATGCCTACAAATCAAAACGCAAGAATATTGTGATTAGCAGTTGGCATGCCAATTCGTACGAAAGTTATGCTATGTGGCAGGTTTTTACAAAAAACAACGAAGGTTTGGCTATACAGTCAACCATTGGCAGTTTAAAAAAAGCGTTGATTGAACCCAAAGCCGATCAGTTTATTGGCGAGGTAAATTATATCGATTATAAAAAAGAACACATTCCGTTTGATGATGATTTTTTCCCATTCCTTTTCAAACGAAAAAGTTTTCAGTATGAACATGAAGTTCGTGTAATTACCGATGTTACCCATTTAGATCTTCATGTAAACGAAGGGGTAAAGGTGTTGATTGATGTAAACGAAATGATTGAACGTTTGTATATTCATCCAAAATCAGAAAATTGGTATAAAAAACTGGTAATTGAAGTGGTTGAACGTTTAGGTTTTGAATTTTTGATAGAAAAATCTGATTTGGAAAGTGATATTTTAATTTAATTTTTTCAATATGAAGAAACAAATTCTCAAACTATCTATAACTGTTATCGGATTAATTGCTTTTTTACTTATCTATTTTAATTCTACCTCTTTTATAAAAAATAATGATTGGAAATATTCAGAAGGAACTTATGTAGGTGATTAGCTAAATAAAAATAACACTGTTATAAAAGATAATATAATTTACGGCAATCATGGAAAAGCAAAAATTTCTTTTTGTTTGGGTTCTAGACTTTTAATAAAAAATATAGACACAGGAGAAATTGGAATCTACATAAATAAAAGCTAAAAATTCTTAATCATATAGTTGATTTTTTACTGTGAAGCATTCCTTACATAGCCTAGAACGAGCTTGCAAACGAGCTAAATAAACGTACCATCAATTATTAATCTTGTGCGATGCTGCCTTCAACTGAACTCAGTGACCAGTTCAGCATGACTTTGAATACAAATAAACATTGCAGTAATCATTAAAGACAATAACTGATATATTTTACAATTCGGATCAAAAATCTAAACTGTTTTAGATCGTGCCTGAACCATATTTACAAAGAAAACAGTTTGCATTTTACGCGCTTTAAATTTCAATACTTCTTTGTTTGGTCCGTCAAAAAGTTCGTCCAAAGTTTGTATCCAATAAAAAAGCCAAGTTCCAAAATTATGTGCCGTAACATTGTTGTTCGTTTGGGCATCAACTTTATTGTGTGCTTCAATGGGGTTTCCTTTATACTTTTGAACTCCGAAAACGTGTTGTTCCCAGAAATCGGTAATCTTTTGTAAATGAGGTTCCCAATCGGTTATAATTGAATTAAAAATCGGACCAATTTCTTCATCTTTTCGTACTTTATCATAAAAAAATCGAACCAATTTTTCTAAATCTTCCCTGTTTTCAACATCGTGTTTCATTGTGCAACTAAGTTTCTATAAATTTACAAAGTATTTAAATTAAAATGGTTTATATTTTTATAAAATAGTTATTTTTGCAAACAAATTAAACTTAAAAAAATGGCAGGTACAAGAACATTTACAATGATTAAACCAGACGCTGTAGAAGCTGGAAGTATTGGTGGAATATTAAATATGATTGCTGAAGGTGGTTTCAGAATCGTTGCAATGAAATTAACGCAATTAACAGTTGCTGATGCTAAGAAATTTTACGAAGTTCATGCAGAGCGTCCGTTTTATGGTGAATTAGTAGAGTTCATGTCTAGAGGACCAATCGTTGCAGCAATCTTAGAAAAAGACAATGCTGTTGAAGATTTCCGTACATTAATTGGTGCTACAAACCCAGCTGATGCTGCAGAAGGAACAATTCGTAAGAAATATGCAAAATCAATCGGTGAAAATGCAGTTCACGGTTCAGATTCTGACGAAAATGCAGAAATTGAAGCAGCTTTCCACTTTGCAGGAAGAGAGCAGTTTTAATCAACTGACACAGATAGTAAAGATCCACCCGATAAAGGTGGATTTTTTTATTTTGTTAAATTTAACTATATTCGTATTTCTTAAATTTTAACTTAAACATAAACACCTTATGAAAAAAGTCGGTATTTTACTGTTTATGGCAGTATTGGGTTTCACTTCGTTAACAGCTTGTTCATCAGACGATAATTCTACTGTAGTAGATCAAGAAAAAAATCATTTATTAGGAAAATGGAATGCTACATCAACACACATGAAAATAGAAATGGATGGCGAAATTCTTATTGATAATTTAGATAAAGAAGAAGGTTCTATGTATGGAATTATTAAAACATATGAATTTAAAGCAGACAATACAGTAGACTATTATACCTACATTCCTGCATCAGGATCAAATGAAGCTAGAGAAAGTGAAGGCACAACTACTTACGAACGAAATGGAAATCAATTGATTTTGAAAAATTATCCATATCCTTATACTATTTTAGTATCGAACGAAAACAAATTACATTTATATAATATGTTTGAAGTAGAATCTGAAGGAACACATATAAAATCTGAAAGTATAGACAAATTCGAAAGAATGAAATAATAAAAATTTTTAATAATAAACTGCCCCCAAAAGATTAAATACTTATTGGGGGCAGTCTAATTTTTAGGATAGTGTCGAATTATTTTTTAATAAACTTATAAGGAACACTATTTATATTTAAAATATATATTCCAGAAGAAAGTTTAGAAACATCAATAGATAAATTTTCATCGGTGGTTTTTAAACTTTCTATTAATTGACCATTAGTTGAAAAAATAGTGATTAATTTTTCTTCAGAATTATTAGAACTTACATTTAATGTATTTTCAACTGGATTTAGATAAATATTATATTTCTGTTTTTCAAAATCTGCTGTTGAGAGGTAAGATTCAAAAATAACTCCATAATCTTCTATATCACCAAACCTATAAGGTAGAATACAATCTCGTTTTGCATCAGTAATATTATCATTGTCACTAATTATTCTCATTCGTAATAATTTCCCCTTTGTTACATTTGCAGGAGGAGTAAAAACAAAAGTGTACATCATATGTTTGATGTTTGATTTTTGATTTTTTTGATTGCTTTTTTTGATTGCTTTTTTTGATTGCTTTTTTTGATTGCTTTTAAAAAGATCAATTGCGTCGAACTTTAGTCCGATGACAATAAGCAATTAAAATTCGGCTTTAGCCAAAGTTGCTGTAGAATGTAAATTGTATTACTGTATATTGTAGAATAAAATCTCTGTAAATCTCTGTAAATCTGTGAAATCTGTGGTTAAAACCGTTTGATGTTTAAGGTTGTGTGCTGAGTGTTTGATTTTTGATTTTTGATTTTTTTGATTGCTTTTTTTGATTGCTTTTTTTGATTGCTTTTTTTTGATTGCTTTTTTTGATTGCTTTTTAAAAGATGAATTGCGTCGAAGAATGTAAATTGTATTGTTTTATATTGTAAAATAATATCCGTGGAAATCTGTGAAATCTGTGGTTAAAACCGTTTGATGTTTAAGGTTGTGTGCTGAGTGTTTGATGTTTGATTTTTGATTTTTTTGATTGATTTTTTTGATTGATTTTTAAAAGATGAATTGCGTCGAAGAATGTAAATTGTATTGCTGTATAATGTAAAATAATATCCGTGCAAATCTGTGAAATCTGTGGTTAAAACCGTTTGATGTTTGATGTTTTTTTTTATTGCTTTTAAAAGATGAATCGCGTCGAACTTTAGCCAAAGTTGCTGTAGAATGTAAATTGTATTGCTGTATATTTTATAAAAAATCCGTTTAAATCCGTGCAAATCTGTGGTTAAAACCGTTTGATGTTTGATGTTTTTTTTGATTGCTTTTAAAAGATGAATCGCGTCGAACTTTAGCCAAAGTTTCTGTAGAATGTAAATTGTATTGCTGTATAATGTAAAATAATATCCGTGCAAATCTGTGTAATCTGTGGTAAAACAAAAAAAGTCCCTTACATTTACTTCGTCAGTTCGCTGCGCTCGTGTCTATAAAAAATAAAGCCTGTCTTTTTCAAGACAGGCTTTATTAAAAAAAGGCGGCGACATACTCTC